>SL_4KL_010_BRINEDRAFT_10000975_pt1 | contig 15513 bp, 12 predicted proteins | sample SodLak_010_BRINE_2_FD_10664 | JGI IMG/M metagenome (IMG submission 10664)
TGCATCCGCAGAGACGACGAGTGGACGGGCACCCAGGCTGTGGGTGTGCAGTGGAACAATCTGAAGGGTGTGGTTGTCACCAGGCATGTGGATCGGTCCTTCCGCAGACAGTGACACACCGGTCGAGCCAGTCGGTGTCGAGATTGCAAGTCCAGTACCCTCGTACTGTCCAACATATTCGCCATCGACGAAGACATCGAGTCGAGTGATTTTCCGGTCGAATGGGTTCTCCGGTGGAACGTGTTGAAGCATGACGTCGTTGATCCCTGTCGCATCAACACCCGGGGCGTCGGCGTGGAGTTTCTGGCGGCTGTCGACCGTTGCTCGGCCGCTCACGACTTCATCGAGTGCTTCTTCGAGTTCTTCGAGTTCGACACGTGCCAGAAACGCAAGTGAGCCAGCGTTGACACCGAGTTGGGGAATACCCAGGGGCGTAAAGAGTTTGATCCCTTCGAGGAACGTCCCGTCGCCACCGAGTGTGACACCGAGCGTCGGTACCTCGGGGTCGTATTTATCGCCGATCTCTTCGCCGAGTTCGACAACTGCAACGTCGATGTCGTTTTCGCCTGCCCAGTCTTGCAGACGGTTTAGTGGTTCTTCACTGTCAGGACTGGTGAGAACAATGATCTTGTCCGTGGTCGCTAACCTTCGTCCATGCATTGACTGTACGAACGTGTGAGGCTCCTTTAATAGTTACTTTGGCGGGTATTTTATGTATGAGACTACGTCGAAATATACAAACCCAGAGACGGAAGCGGGATGGAGTGTTCAAAACACAGTAATTATTGTCACTACCGAAATAGCAAGTCAGATTGTCGAAATGAAAACCTCAGGAAAGTTTCCATCTGTTTTCTGCCGACAGGTTCCAGCCCACATTCGGTGGCCCAGTTCGCACAAGCGTATGAATTGAAACACGTATTCAGGAATGGTGGGAGAAGGAGATTCCCGGATATATCATCCGATAAACGAAACTATTGTAGGTTCATACTGCAAAGGAAGGATATGGCAGTAATCGATATTGCACGGACCAACGTTGCCACAGCGTCACCAGATGATTCGGTCGATTCGGTCGTCCGAGAGATTCACGACGAGGAGGTTTCAGGTCTCGTTATCGTGGATGAGGGGGAACCAATCGATCTCGTCACGAGCCGGGATCTGTTGCCAGCGATCCTTGACGACGAATTCGACGCCGATAATACGCCAGTCAGTGAGTTCATCGACGGTGACATTCCGACAGTCGAGGCAGACGAGGGCATGTACGATCTGGTCGAGCTCATGTCTGATCACGGCATCCGTCGGCTACCGGTCGTCGAAAACGGTGACCTCGTCGGCATTATTTCAAGCAGTGACGTCGTCGTGTTGCTCGGGATGGAACTCCAGCACGTCGCAAACGCAATCCGGAGTTCCTCGCCAGCATACGAGCGCGAGAGCTTCGAGTATTACAGCTAACTGATCCAGCCTTTTCGGTGGGGTTTTTCTCGCCCGTCTGTGGATTATATATAGGAGACATACGATCCTACTAGCGATGGGTGGCTACGTGTGTACGGTTGCCGGTGGCAATGGGGGGGTTGGAAAGACGACAACAGCGATCAATCTCGCCGCCTCCATCGGCGCGCAGGGATACGAGGCGGTAGTCATCGACGCTGATCTGGCAATGGCGAACGTCGCCGAGATGCTAGAAATTGAGTACGAACAGTGTTTACACGACGTACTGGCCGGAAACGCGACAGTCAGCGAAACACTCACTGACGCGTACGGGATAACAGTCATCCCCGGAGAGCCAAGTCTCGATGCCTACGCACAAGCAGACCCGGAGAAACTCTGGAAGGTCGCAAACACACTGAGTCGAACCTACGATGTTGTGCTGATCGACACTGCAGCAGGGCTAAGTAAAGAGACGACTATCCCACTGGAGTTAGCCGATGGCGTCATCCTCGTGACGACACCAGACCACGTCTCACTGACAGATACCGGCAAAACTGGCACAATCGCGGAACTCGTCGACAGCGATATCGTGGGTGCGTTGCTCGTCAGAGCAACCGAGGAGACTCCAATCGCAAAGATCGACGACGAATTCGAGTTTCCACTTCTGGGAGGGATTCCGAGTGACCTCGACGCTGCCGGTGACGAACCGCTCGTCAAAACCAGTCCAGAAAGCGCCCCGGCCGCCGCCTACAGGGAGCTCGCCAAACAGCTCGAAGCTGTCTTTTTCGAGGGTGCAGACGGCAGCACTGTCGATCTCGTGCCACAGGAGTGGATCGATAATTGAACGGCGACCAGTCGTTACTTACTCAATCGTTGCGCGCACGTTCGTCAGGAACTCCCCGAAGACATCCTGACAGCCGTCACAAAGGGTGTAGTTGGCATATGCCGGAAGCTGATCGCTTACACGCCGGTAGAGTTCGATACCAACGACAGCGTCACCACAGGCGCCCGCACAGAAACTACAGGATTCTGTCATGTTGCGGTAGCCATCGCCGATGGACTGATCCGCAGCGATGTCGGGGTGGTCGTGTCCTTCCCAGGTGTCAACCAGTTCCACGACTTCCGGAGCACACTCGGGACACAGCGTGAGACCGCCGTGGTCAGGGATGCCCTCGGGCACTGTCCTCGAAGTGCTTGGATACGCCTGGAGTGCCAGCAGTTTCTCGGTTAGCCCACACGCACAGAACGAACAGGACAGGTCAGTCGTCGGTAGCAGTTGTGTTCGGGGACGGCTCTGACTGCTCATAGACGAGCGGAGTCGTTCACGCCTCAAAGAGCTACGTCAGACACACGGCAGTCATCCGTCTGCCGACAGTAGCCAAGTACCAACAGATACGGGCGGAAAAACGAAGATGGTTTGTAACCTGCTCACGATTTTGACATACGATGAGTGACGAGGAAGGGACTGAACTCGAACACGAAAACGCAATGCAGGATGTCATCGCGGTCGATGCTGACGATAACAAAGAGGGGATGGTCAATCGCCTCGACGCCCACACGGGTGATGGCATCCGTCACCGAGCATTTACGACGCTACTTTTCGATCAGGACGGACACATTCTACTCGCACAGCGAAGCCCGGACAAACGCTTGTGGGATACCTACTGGGACGGCACTGTTGCCTCACACCCAGTCGAAGGCGAATCACAGGTCGAAGCCACAACCAAACGTCTCGAAGAAGAACTCGGCATCACACCCGACCAGTACGATAGTCTGGAAGTGACTGACCGATTCGAATACAAGCGCTACTATCTCGACGAGGGTGTCGAACACGAAGTCTGTGCTGTCTTACAGGCAACACTGACGGACACCAGCCTCGACCCCGATCCCGAGGAGGTCGCCGGGCTGATGTGGGTGCCCTACGAGCGGTTCTACGAGAACCAGCGCTGGTATCGCCAACTCCGTCTCTGCCCGTGGTTCGAGATTGCGATGCGACGAGATTTCGACGACGAATAAACGAAGGCTGGTTTTTGCGTCTGTCCGCGCTGGTTCCCACCCAACCCGAAATCACGGATGCTCCGGATACACCGTGTCGATATCATACCCGTTTTCCAGCGGCGCGCGAAGCAGACGGTGTGATTTCCCCCGTTTTGCAAGCGTCCGGGCCTGGTCGATGAATCCAGACCACTCGGTCCCACACCGGTAGTGGAGATGGCTCGGATTCGTGTGGTTGTCGTGTGGATCGACAATCACGCGCTCGTCAGTGTCGCGTATCTCCTCGCCACACCACGCACAAGTTTCAGTGTTCATACAGGGTATTCAGGCAGAGTTTGTCACGGGTCAGGGTTTGTTATATACAGCGTAGGTGAGAGTATGAATCAACTGTTTATCGAACCAAACGAGGTGTTTCAGTAGTTTCGTTATTACAGCAAATTATTAATTCGTTATTTGCTTCAGGGAGTATCAGTACCTCACAAAGGTTCGGTGCTAAGTCTCTAGAAGCATTTTAGTGACTAGAGAAATTTATCAAGCACAGATTGAGCAACAAAAATAATCAAACGACAACCAACCGCCGCGATTTTCTCCTCGCTTCCGTAGTCTGTACACCCATACTCGCAAGTAGCACAAAAATCGAGGTTGACCGGCCAAGATACGGAACCACATATGGCAGCGCCTACGGGGGTGAAAATGAGTGACCAAACCCCTCGCCTTCAGCTAAATACGTTTGAACCGGGTGATGAAAAGTGGGATCACACTGATACTGTCGAGGCTATCGATAAACACGCGGTAGCGCACGGTCCCATCGAAAAGCGACCTGCTGAAGGCGACTATGATGATGAACTGTTCTATGCGACTGACCAAGGGATTACCTGGCGCTGGGATTCCGCCGAGGAAGATTGGGAGTACTTCAGTGGCAAAGGAAGTGCTGACCGACCAGTTCCTGGGACGAGTCATTTTGAGGAGATGCGCGCTACCCACNCTCGAACCTCAAAAAGTCCCGTTTGGAATGTTGAGGCACACGGCATCGAGGGTGACGGTACCACAAAAGTCGGCCAGGCAGTTCATGAACTCTTAGATGAACTCGAAGAGGCAGGTGGAGGGATTGCTTATTTCCCTCCAGGACGGTATCTGTTCGAGCGGACGCCGCTGATTGGAGATGATACCATGCTGATAGGAGCAGGCTCTTCGACTGTTTTTGAGGGAGACAGGTCTAATGCTCCCAACGGGCGCGCCCTCCTCTCTAACAAGGGCTACGATCAACCCGGTTACCAGGGTGCATCGAACTGGGGCATTTGTGATATCCGTATCGACTCACCAGCGACCAATGGAATCATGCCTGCTCACGCTGAAAACGTCCGGTTAGAGAACATATACGGCGAACGGATTTATTACCACCACACCGATATTGTCTCCTCGAAAAACGTCACTGTGGACGGCTACTGGGCAACGCGGGGAGGTGAAGACGAGGAGTCGGATGCACCGATGCAGTTCGATAACCAGACGAAGGATTCGGACAGCAACCTCATATTATCATCCCAGGGGGATGAGAAGCCCGCGGCCAAGGATGGCACACCGACAAAAAATTGCACGCTGAAAAACTTCGAGATAGATGTAGAGAACGAGCCGGATTCCGGTGTCCACATACATCGTCACGGGAGCGACTCGCTCACGATCAAAGATGGATATATTAGTGGCTGTACGAGTGCCGCGATTAGAGGCGACAGGTACAAAATTATTGGTGATCTCTCAATTCACCGTGTTTCGTGTATCAACAACCGCAGAGGAATCGTCTTAGGAGAAATTGCGACCGGTCGAGGAAATCTCAAAATCAGCGATGTCGTCGTACGAACGGAAGAAGATGATGAAGAAGAGAACGAAGATATGCTGGCAGGCGGGTCGGGGATCCACGCCGCTGGGTTTGAATCAGCAATACTCTCGAATGTCACTGTCGAAGGACCATTCACGAATAGTCTCGTCTTCGATGATTTGCCTGATCTCAAACTCAACAGTGTAACTGCGACTGGAGCTGAAGATCATGGATTCAGACTCCGGGAAAATGTCGATGCCACGCTTTCTAATACACGAGTAGCACAGTGTGATGTCGGATTGTATATCCATGGTAGCAGTACTGCTGTTTGTGGAGGTTTCTCAGCTCGTGAGGTTGGCAATGAAGTAAGTGCTGACGGAGAGTTACGAGACTGGTGAGGCCCGGAATACACTCGCAAGTATCAGATAAATAGTAGCTGTATTAAAAACATCCAGCCACGTGTTTTTCAGCCATCCAGTTCGGCCCGTGGGAGCCGAACCCGTACTGTACAGCCGTCGTCGTTCTCGAACGCGACCGTTCCCCCGGCCCGTTCGACGACCCAGTTGACAAGCCAGAGGCCAACGCCACTCGAATGTCGCAAGGGAGTTTCCTCGCCCGAGAGAATCGTCTGTAGCTCCTGGTCTTCGATCCCTGGCCCGTTGTCACTAATTTCGATGACGACGTGTGTCTCGTCGGTTTTCCCTTCGTTGACCCGGAGATGGACGCGTGGCTCGTCGCTATCGTTGTGTTCGATAGCATTCGAGACAAGCTCCTCGAAAGCAGCGACGAGTGAGCTTCCGCCGGCGACGACGAGTCGGTCGGGCAGGTCAAAAACTACCTCCCCACCCTCCGGCGAGAGACCACCCATCTCGCGCTCACCACGGAGTTCCGTAGCGATATCGATGGCATCCATCTCCTCGGAATCGAGCATGCGCGAGAGCCGACCGAGCTTGTTACTCCGGTCGACAATGCCATCGACGGCAGTGATCGCATCCTGAAGNGTTGCTCGCGTTTTTTCGTCCTCGATATCCGCCTGTGCCAACTCGACCTTTCCGCGAGCGATGTTGAGTTCGTTCCGGATGTTGTGGCGCAATAGTCGATTCAGGACGTCGAGGCGTTGCTCGCGCTGGCGACGCCGTGTGACATCGCGCAGGCTCACGACACGCCCGGAGACCATGCCGTAGCCACGATATAGCCCTGACACCCGGATATCGTAATACCGGATTTTCCCCTCGCGTTCGAGTTCAAGTTGTGCCTGATCTTCAGTTCCATCGAGCGTGCGTTCGAGTTCAGGACGAAGCGCCGAGAGATGCTTTCCGAGACAGCTGTCTGCCGATTCCCCAAGCAGCCGTTCGGCCGCCGGGTTGACGTCGACGACTCGGTTGCCGTCATCCAGAATAACGATTGCATCGTCGAGTTCGGTCAACACAGCCTCGCGGCCGACTTCGCGGGTGGCGGGGGCCACACCGCGCAGTTCCGTCTCGAGGACAGCCACCACGAGGATGACAGCAGACAGCACAGAAGCGATACCCGTCGGGTCGATACCAGGCAAAAGCAACCCGAAACTGGAGAGGGAACTTGCACTCATCGGAACGAAAATCGCAACCAAAAGCGCGGTTCCCTGCCACTGGTAGAGCCGGTTAGTCCGAAATAACAATCGGAGCAAGACGAACGCACCCACGGTGAGCACAAGATACGAATACGCAAGGTGTCCCCAGAAGCCGATTTCAAATACGAGAGCGAATGCGTCGAAGGCACCGTAGGAGACGACCGTGTAACCCGACCAAACGAGTTCGTGGCTGCTGTTCGTCCAGACAAGCGAGACAAAAAGCAGTGGCTCGACGAGCAACGCAGCGTACAATCGCCGGGTGAGCCAGCGTTCGTTACCCGTGTATTCGAAGACGAAAACCAACCAGGTAGCCGGAAGAACAACCGACAGTGACAGCGAGAGCGCCGTCCAGAACAAAATTGTCTCGGTACCGGACTGGACGACAGCTAATCCCTCCACAACCGACCAAACACTTGCCGAGGCAGCGAATACGGCGAGCGGTTTGGCCCCCGGCCGGCCACGGTAAAAGACTGCAAATGCTGCGGTACAGATTCCGACAAGGCCAGCAAGAAAGACGAGTGAAAAGTAAAGCGACTCGGACATCGGATGTGGTCGGTTCTAATCGGGATGGGCCTAAAAGTATGGGCGGAACTTATCAGTCGTGGTCACTTTTTTGGCGATTGCGAACTCAGTGCAGCCCAGACAGCAGTCACGCCGAGAATGATTGCAGGAATCATCGGGAAGACGAGATACGCCTGTCGCTGTGAGAAGCCAAGCGCACCGATGTAACCGCTCACCTGCGGAATAAAAAGAACCAGTCCGGGGATGATGAGAAACGAGATGAAAACGAGTGAAACGAGTACCCAGCCTCGCCAGTCTATCTCATCGGCCGCCTCGACGTAGGCGGGACGACCAGTCTGCCGGCCAACTTCCTCGGTTTTCGGACCAATCGTTGACTCGTCGATTGCCGGCGTGTCCGTGGGATCGTCCTCGGTCGCTTTTTGATCAGTCGTCATTCGAGCTATCCGGGGTTAGGACTACTTTGCCAAAGCCTTCACGTTCTTCGAGCATCTCGTGTGCGCGTGCAGTTTCGCTCATCGGCAGAACCTCCCGAATGCGTGGTTCGAAGGTGCCATCCCAGACTAATTCGAGGACATCATCGACTTCGCCGGGTGTGCCCATCGTCGAGCCGATAACTTCGAGTTGGTTCCAGAAGATGCGGTTGAGATCGGTCTCGGGGTGTGGCCCCGTCGTTGCACCGCAGGTGACGACCCGCCCACCTTTTGCGAGGCTCTTGAGCGACTGTTGCCACGTCGCCGCGCCGATGTGATCGACGACGACATCCACGCCCCGGCGGCCGGTCGCCTCACGGATCGCTGCATCGAAATCTTCCTCGTCGTAGTTGATCGTGTGGTCTGCGCCAGTTTCGCGGGCGTACTCCAGTTTCTCGTCAGTGCTTGCAGTCGCATAGACCTCCGCACCGACGTGGTCTGCAATCTGGACGGCAGCATGGCCGACACCACCGCTTGCCCCAAGTACCAGAACGGACTCGCTTGGCCCGAGTTCAGCACGCGTCACGAGCATGCGCCAAGCGGTCTGAAAGACAAGCGGCGCAGCAGCGGCAATCTCCCAGTCGACCCCTTCGGGGACAGAAACGAGATTGTCTTCGGGGACGGCTGCCTGTTCAGCATGGACACCGCGGATGTGCTCGCCGATGAGATGGTAACTGACACACATCGTCGGATCGCCGTCACGGCAAAACTCACAGTTGCCACAGCTCACCCCGGCAGAGACCGCGACACGGTCGCCTTCCTCGAACCGAGTGACATCTTCGCCGACCGCGGCGACAGTCCCGGCACCGTCGCTGCCGGGAATGTGTGGCATCTCGAGATCGAGGCCGGGCAACCCCCTGCGCGTCCAGATATCCAGATGGTTGAGTGCGCCGGCTTCGATGTCGACGAGCACTTCGTTTCGCCCGATTTCGAGATCAGGGTACTCGCCGTACTCGATAACATCCCTCCCGCCGTGGTCGCTGAACTGAACGGCTTTCATATCTCCGACAGAGGAGGAGTAGCCTGAAAATGATACTGGTCGTACTGCCGGGTCAAAACGGCAATTCGAGTGCCATCTCTGCAGACTGGTCGTCGACCACTGCCGGGTGGCTTTGTAGCATCTGCTGGACCATGACAACCAGAATGTTGTCAGCTCCCTCGCCAATGAGTGCCTGTTCTTCGGGACTGTCGCCTGTTTCACTGCGTGTGGTAAGCATCACAGTCTCCCGGTCAACCAACAGTAGGCGGCCAAGTCGGTCTCCCTCGACTGGCAAATGCAGCCAGTCGCGGTCTGGTTCCCAGAGGACGGCACCGGGCATGTGTTTACGGACATGCTCACGAATCGCCGGGTCGTACACTCCAATGTAGACGTCGACGCCGCGATGGGAGGCATCCAAAAGCGAACTGAAACAGCCTGCTTCGAGCATCCCTTCATTGGTGAACAGACAGAACAACTCGTCAGTTGCCTGCTGACCAAGCTCCTGGCAAAACGAGACGACCGTCCCACGTCCCTCAATCTGTCCAATCTCCTGCCCGGGGCCATTTGTCAGACTCGCTCGAAAATGCTGGCAGAGGACAGAATGCAGCCAGGGAGCGCGTAATGCGGGGTGGCCCTCGTATGCAACCATTTGCTGACCCGCATCGTATGTATCGTACGTGACCAGATCAGCACGCGAAAGCACTGGGAGGTGATGGTGGCGAAGACTCAAAAGCACCTGCTCGACAGACGAGGATGAAACATCCTGTTCGGTCACATCCCGTTCAGCAGCGCAAACTTCGCGCGCCAGCGTCTCTAGATGTATCGAGTGAAGCTGATGGCTAAGCACGTTAAGTATCCGTCGCCGGCGAGCGTTGGCAAGCGCCTCGAAAAGAAAATCGAGTGGCTCCGAGTCCGCACGCGTCTGCTCACGGATCGCATCGATGATACCCTGATCTTCAAACGAAGGATGGTTCGCAATCGAAACACGGTTTTTGTTCGGGTCCCACTCAAGTAATCCTGCAGTGTCGAGTGCTGGCAGGTGCGTGTGGTGTAAGGTGAGACGCAACTGTTCTGTATCTGTTGTCGCTGTATCCGTACAAGCACAAAGGAACGATGCAAGCTCTCGCTGTGTCACCGGGTCAGGTGCCTGTTCGTGCAGCCACGAAAGAATTCGACGACAGTCGCGGTCTGAAAGACATCTGAAAAGAGTATCTAGCTCGCTCTGGCCCCCTTCGAAAAACGCTGTCCCAACTTTTGTCATTGGGTAGTAATCAACGCGAGAGAATATAAAAGTGTCAGTTTAATACAATCTATTAGAAGCGTCGTGATAATAATAGATACTGACGTCTCAAAAGAAGTGGATAACAGATAGTTGCTTGTGAGTTCGTATACATATCGGACGAAGACCGGCCGAGTTTTCACCACCGGGTGAAAAGCCGGTAGTAATGAACGAAGAACTTAGAGACCGAATCAAAGAGAAAGCGGAAATAAACGCGTTGTACAACGCCTTGAAACACGAAAGCGAGGCGCAGGTCGGTGCGATCATGGGCCCACTCATGGGCGAAAATCCCGAGTTTCGGGAGTACGGTGACGAAATTCCCGGCGTGATTGCGCCAGTTATCGAGCGTGTCAACGGGATGGATCACGGGAAACGGCGCGACCGCCTCGAGGAGTTAGCTCCCGAGCAACTCGCAGAACTGGAAGCCGAAGACGAAGAAGACGATCAGGTGCTCCCGGATCTGCCCAACGAAGAGGAGTATGACGAAGTACGGATGCGCGTTGCGCCAAATCCCAACGGACCGTGGCATATCGGCCACGCACGGATGGCTGCGGTCGTCGGCACCTACAAGGATCTCTACGACGGCTCATTTATCTGCAGATTCGACGATACCGATCCCGAAACGAAACGGCCGGATCTCGACGCCTACGATGCGATTCTCGACGCCATCGACTATCTTGGCTTCGAACCCGACGACGTCCTGAAAGCGAGCGACCGACTCGATATTTACTACGACCACGCCCGCGAGTTGATCGACGAGGGCGGTGCCTACACCTGTTCGTGTCCGGGCGAGGAGTTTTCGGAGCTAAAAAATGCTGGTGAGCCGTGCCCCCACCGCGAGAAAAGCATCGAACAGGTCCACGAAGAGTTCGAGAAGATGGTCGATGGCGAGTACGGCGAGGGCGAGATGGTGCTCCGGATCAAAACCAACATCGAGCACAAAAACCCCGCGTTGCGCGACTGGGTTGGCTTCCGGATCATCGAGACGCCACACCCCCGCGAGGAGGCCGAGGAGTATCGCTGTTGGCCGATGCTCGATTTCCAGAGTGGGATCGACGACCACCTGACCGGAGTGACACACATCATCCGCGGGATCGACCTGCAGGATTCCGCAAAACGCCAGCGGTTTGTCTACGAGTATTTCGGCTGGGAGTACCCCGAAGTGATTCACTGGGGCCACGTCCAACTCGACGAGTACGATATCGCGATGTCGACTTCGACGATCCAGGAGAAAATCGAAGCGGGCGAACTCGATGGCTGGGACGACCCGCGCGCACCCACGGTGGCAAGCCTTCGCCGGCGCGGTATCCGCGGTGAGGCCGTCGTCGATGCGATGATCGAACTGGGAATGTCGACCTCGAATGTCGATCTGGCGATGTCCTCGATTTATGCGAACAACCGCGATCTGATCGACGACGACACTGATCGGGCATTTCTGGTCAGAGACGACGAGGCCAACGGCGGTGGGGCGGTCGAAAAGACGGTCACGGGCGGGCCAGAGGCTGGAGAACCCCCCTACCACCCCAATCACGAAGACAGGGGTCGACGTCACATCCCTGTCGAGTCAGGTGTGATCCTCGAAGCCGATGATCTTCCACCAGTTGGCGACCGCGTCTGGCTGAAAGGCTATGGCTGTGTCCGCCACACAGAGGATGGATTCGAGTACACTGGCGATGATCTCGATGTCACACGCGAGGAAGGCGTCGATATCGTTCAGTGGGTGCCAAGCGACGAAAACGTCGACCTGCATCTCCGGACGATGGATGGGGACGTCACCGGCTACGCCGAACCGGGTGTCACAGACTACGAAGCTGACGATCTGCTGCAGTTCGTCCGTGTTGGCTTCGTGCGGATCGACAGTGTCGCAAACGAAGACGGCCAGATCATTGCCTACTATACACACTCCTGAAAAGTGAGCATTCAAATTCAGAACGCCGTCTGATCCCCACTAGAAATTTTACAACGGAAGATTCCGACAGAACGTGCGAGAANTCCGGACGTTGGCCCGGAAATACATCTGTCTATCGCGGTACGTACGGATTGAACGGTGCAGTGAGTCTGACAAACTCTTCGACTGCAGCGTCGACCATTCCCGGATCGTGTTCTGGCCCATCCGACCCTGTACAAAAGGCTGTCCCACCACAGTTTGGGCACTCGTGTTTGAACGAGCCAAAGGCGTGCTCGCAATCGAGACATTCGTACCGTCGGTCGAGTTCAGTCGTGGATTCATCAGATCCAGATGGATGGCTACGAAGAGTAGGCTCGAGACCGCTGTCGGATGGACGACTAGTCCGGAGATCAGTCGCGCCCGCTCGGCTGACGTCGGCACTACTCAACGTGTGGTGTTCGGTCAAATACGAGTGCTCACCGGATGAGACTGGCTCCCCAGAAACATCATGCCACGTATTTGACTCTACCTCGTCACCGTTAGCTTGCTTTGTCTGCTCCCCCGTGCCCCCCTCCTGCTCAAAGACAGGTTCTGGCATATGTTTCACAAGTAGGGGTGCAGACATAGATTGTACCCCTATCTGACGAGGGATAATATACAGATAGTCGCTCACAGACCCCTCGTTAACGAGGGATTTTGTTCGCCACCGCGACTGCGTGCGGTTAGAAACCGAATTAAGCCCAATTTAATTCCTACGAAAGAAATATACTCTCGCAAGACCTCACTGGAGAAATGGCAAGATTTTATGATTTTGAGAGCTACGCTTGGCTTGATTCAACGTACCAGTCGAGGAGGTTTCGCTGTGCGCGGCGAAGGTTCTCGCGAAAGGTCGTCGGAGAGATATCGAGTGATTCGGCAATTTCCTCCCCGGTGCTCTCGCGTGGCCACTCAAAAAATCCGCTGTGGTATGCTGCCTGTAACATTTCCTGTTGTCGCTCTGTCACCGTTGATTCGATTATATCGGTCGGAGGTACCTTCGGTTTTTCGCGCTCTCGGCGGATAGATAGCTCGCTGTTTTGATAGCGATCAACGAACATCTCGATGAACTCGTTGATTTTGGCACTGGCCGGAAACAGCATCGAGATCGTTCCGCTCCCGTTGTCCGCAAGAAGACTACGAAAGACGCCGCCATGGTCTGCAATCGTCATCGCAGCCGATGTCCCAGTAATGCGCAATTCGACTCGCATGTTGCCATCATCGGCGGAGAGGACCCGTGCACGGTCAATGCCGGTCATCTCCTCAGTAACGCGGCGGAACCGTTCCCGGTCAGTATCCATAACCGTCCCGTAGGCAAGGTGTGTCTCCGCCTGTGTGAGGATTCGCTCGACGACGATTTCCGTTTCCAGTCGTTTGCTAAGTGCAAACAGCGTTGTCGACCCATTGTCGATATCGAATTCCAGCTCTACTTGGTGGTCACTCTGGAGGGCTTCGCGCTGGACGACCGTCCGAAGGACGTGTGCAATTGCTTCGCCGAGTTCTGTAAACACCTCTTCGGTCTCGGCATCGAACGTATCGGCGCTGTTTGCATACACTGCGAGAACACCGTAGGGGATATCATCGTGTCTGATCGGAACGGCGAGCACCGACTGGTACCCCCGCATGAGTGCCTCCTGCCGCCAGTCAGCGTTCCGGAAGTCTCGACCGATATCATCCACCGTGACCAGTCTGTGCGACTGAGCGGCTTCGGGCATTGGCTCGTTGTGTTCACCAGCCAACGAGACAGCATCGAAATAATCCCGACTCTCCCCAGCGGATGTCTGGACAGTAACTTCCTCCCGGCGGGGGTTGTACTCGCCGATACAGGCGACTTCGAAGCGTTCGGCGCGGACTAGTTCGGTACAGACGATTTCCTCGATTTCTTCGCGCGTGGTTGCTCGAATGAGCTTGTGGATGATTTTCCGAACCCGTTCGTTTACTTCGTCGAGTTGCTCGAGACGTGCTGTTCGCTCTCTAAGTTCCTTGTCCCGCTGTTCGAGTTCCTGTTCGCGGCTGATGCGATCCAGTGCGGCTTCCGCGTTGGCGATCAGTATCTCTGCAAGATCGACTGTCCGATCATCGAACGGCGGAGAGCCATCATCTGCGAGAACGAACAATCCATGGTCGCCGATCGGAACGAGTACGGCGCGTTCGGCGGCCAACCCGACGGTTCGCTGTAGCTGTTCGTCGATTTGCCCACAGACTTTGATCTCGTCTTCGATAAAGGACTGCCAGATGATGTTTCCTTGATCCGGCTCGATCCGGGTATCTTTCGCAACGGTCGATTGACCGGAGACAATCTCGGGAACGAGAGAAACGTCGTCCTGATCATACAAAAGCACTGCCGACCCGCTGATATCCAACAGCCCATTGGCGGCGTAGACGATGCGACGGCTCACTTCACCGGAGTTGTCCGACCGAAATAGCTCCCGCGTCGCGCCGTGAAGCGTTGTCAGTGTCTGTTCGTACTGTTTGAGTTCTGTGATATTGGTGACGACACCGATATACCGTGGCGTGAGACCATCGATATCGACAAATTCAGCCCAGGTCCGCAGCCACATATCCTCGCCGTCTTCACGGGTGACACGGCACTCGGCTTCGAAGGGCTCTCGTTGGGGCAGTGCTTCCTCGACGGCGGCTTCGAGTTTAGTGCGTTCCCCGTCAGAGACGTACTCAAGAAAGGCATCGACCGTCCCATCGAAACTTCCGGGTTCCAGTCCGAACAACCGTTCGGTACTCTCGTGCCAGACGACCGTCCCGGTCTCGGGATCCCATTCCCAGACACCGGCATCTGCGACTTCGAGTGCCGCAGCGAGGCGTTCCCGGTTCTGGTTGAGCTCCTGTTCGTTTTCCGTTCGCTCGGTAACGTCCTTTGCGACACCGACCATATATTGTGCGCCACGCTCATCAGACCAGCATTCACCGTAGTCTTCGACCCACCGGATTTCGTCACCGTTGGTCACGCGAAACTCGACGTGATACGAGGAGTTCGATGCAAGCGCATCCTCCAGTTTGTCTTGTACGCGCGGTCGGTCATCGGGATGAATTGGGTCGAGAAAGTCCTCGACACTCTCGATTTCCGTATCGAGAACGTGGTGGGGTTCGGGATGTGTGGTGACGAGGTCACGTTTTGCTTCCCACTCCCAGATCGTTGCATCGATTGCTTTGAGAGCGACTTCCATCCGCGTCTGTGCCTGTTCGAGTTCGTGCTCCCGTGTTTTTTCTTCGGTGATGTCGGTCATCGTCCCGACCATCTCGACCGGGTCGTCGCCATCGAACAGAACGATTCCTCGCCCCTGACAGTAGGCGTATGTGCCATCACGACGTTGAAATCGAAACTCCGTCGAGAACTCACCGCGGTTGTCCGTGAGTCTGTCGAATGCCGATTCATCGCGAGTGAGCAACGCCTCGTTGTGTGTCCAGAGCGTTCCGTGGTCTTCGGGGTGGATGCGCTCTGCGAGCCACTCGATCTCGTATGCCGTCTTCTGCTTGAAAAA
>SL_4KL_010_BRINEDRAFT_10000976_pt1 | contig 15507 bp, 26 predicted proteins | sample SodLak_010_BRINE_2_FD_10664 | JGI IMG/M metagenome (IMG submission 10664)
AAAAGATACGGAGAGCAGGATTTGAACCTGCGACACCCTGTGTGTAAGACAGGTGTTCTGACCGAACTGAACTATCCCCGTGTATATACATGTATAACCATAGACCCTGTGGGATTCTAACCCACGGCTCTCAGGTTAAAAGCCTGATGCTCTAACAGACTGAGCTAAGGGTCTATAAACTAGAAGTGTACCAGTTGGGATTCGCACCCAAGGCCTTCCGCTTGCAAAGCGGACGCTCTGCTGAACTGAGCTACTGGCACAAAAAATACGGAGGCAGCAGGATTCGAACCTGCGACACCCGACTTCGAAGGTCGGTGTTCTGTCCAGACTGAACTACACCTCCAATAGAGGCAAAAACATATACTTGAGAAAAACCGTATAATAATTCATGGCCTTGTAAATCGAGGCCTTAAAATAATAGTTCCGAGGTAATTCGGGGCGGGTAGGGCTTGGAATCCTAGCGATTCAGCCCGCCCACTACTTTTCTATCAATATTGGAACTCTACTTCTAACCCTAGATTCTCAAGCCTCTCTTTAACTTTCCTGGTCTTTTCACTGCCATAACCCCAATCCTGTAAAATCACTTTTTTCTGCTTCCCTTTCCTCATAATTTTATTCGACATATTCACAGAGAACTCAGTATCAGCATCATGGTTTTGTAAAATTTTTCTTACAGGAGTTCTGGTCTCCCTAGATGACATCAGCCTTACAGATCGTTCATTAGACATAGATAACATACTTTGAAGTTGTTTAAACTTTATTTATCTGTCCTAAGCATTCTAAAACATATATTTTAATGTAATAATCCTGTACTTGAAGCGAGACTGGCAGGATTTGAACCTGCGACAAACAGGTTAGAAGCCTGTTGCTCTTATCCAGACTGAGCTACAGTCTCAAAAACAGGTAGGAGAAGGTGAGGATCAGAGTATGACTCGGTTGAAAGCCTACTGCCACTTTTCGACTCCTGGGTTTAACGAGCCAGTCCTTCGTCATAAAGCCGTCTACTACATCGGAATGGTTACTTGACTTTATGCTTTACTTGGCTGACTCGGACAAGACTCCTCGCCTGATTACCACAGGGTTTATTCTTGCCCGTGTTCCCTTGCCTATCTCTGTCCTTCACCTATACTCCAAATGGGGTCGGAAGGATTCGAACCTCCGAATCACTGGTTTGGAGTCAGTTGCCTTAAACCAGACTTGGCTACAACCCCGAAGGGTGGAGAAAGGGATTTGAACCCTCTGCTGTTCCACCACAAGGAACTATTTTACCGATTAAACTATCTCCACCATATATTTGGAAAATATGTTAAGCGCTGAGATCGGGATTTGAACCCGAGTCGCTACCCCGACAAGGAAGCATTATAGACCAAACTAAACTATCCCAGCAAATATTTGGAAACTATATCAGAAAGTGGAAGGACTCGGATTTGAACCGAGGACAACTCCATCTTCAGTGAAGCGCTCTGCCCAGACTGAGCTATCCCTCCAAACCTATTAAGCGGTGGAACTGGGAATCGAACCCAGACAGGCGCTATCAACACCCGACAGCGTAGCAGGCTGATGGTCTCGCCAATAGACCGCTCCCACCAAACAGGTAAAGTCCCCTCTCTTGGATTCGAACCAAGGACTTACCGCTCTACAGGCAGTTGCTCTAAACCAGACTGAGCTAAGAAGGGTAGATAAAGGATATAGCTGCCGTACACTTCGCCACCTCTCTAGGCGTTATCTCAACGGAAGAAAATAAGAACCTACACAGCCACGTTAACCCAGCTATACAGTCACGGTGTTTTCCGTGCTTCAAGCCAGTTTGTTAATGGCGTAGAAAAGTTATTAATAGGAGAAATAGCTATCGGCTTCCACTCCTCCTCGGAGTTCTCTGCCGACCCAGCTATCGCTAATTAAATGTGCGGGTAGCGCCATCTTCGGCAAACCGCTTTCTGCGATAGCTGCTGTCATACAGAAAGATGGGTTACTCTAACTTAAAAATATTTTGTTAATCCATACTGCCTGTGTATTGTCCGAATCTGTAAACTGCTTCTAAACATAAAGGATTGTAGATTTGGTCTTGAACCTGATAGATATAGTCATGGTTGTCGCCTAGAACCCCTCTATTATGTAGTTCTTCATGGTTACAGGTCTGATATATTTCTTCTATAGGTCTGTCTGCCTGTAGCCACATCGTGCTGTTGTCAGAATAAGCTTTCACATAACCTACACGATTCTCCATATTTTTGTGGTCTCTAGGTAAGAACTTGATTACCTGATCTTGCACTTTAAATTGTACAGGTTCATCTATAGAAGTATCGAAGTCGTCTCCAATATAATTTATCTCCTGGTAACTCCCTGTACCTATCATATACCCGTATAGGAACATGAACCCTGAAATAGTGAGAACCAATGCTAAACCTTTAGAGTCACTTTCAGAACTATTGCTTCTTCTCTCTTTAATCGAATACCTAAGCCATTTTTCCTTCTGTCTTAAATTCATTTCAATATCTCGATTAGCGCAATCATCTTGCGCTTTTGTCTCCACGGCATACCGTGACAGCTTCTTTTGTAGCACTGTACTCTGCCACTAGGATTTCTTCTACCGCATTGAGGACACTCCCATTTCTCCCCCATTCACTCTAACACCTGTTTACCTAGGCCTTCTAAGTCAGAGTTTCTGTGTTCACGGGTTATAGGGTCTATGGGTTCGTGAGTTCCGTACAGCATTTCCAGATTTTCTATATCTGCTTCTTCCCTGTAACAGTCATAGTTAAGATTCATAGTTCTGTCCTCCATCCTCATCACCGATGTACAGGTAGTAGGCTATATAACCCATTGAAACTGATCTTACAGAGAAGTCTAGCGCTAACAGGAATAGCAGTGTTGGTAGACCCATTCCATCGTTCGCTATCATTGAAATTATTAGCGTTGCTGGTAATGCTAACAGGCTTCCTAGAACAAGTATTGCTGCTCCTACTGAGAAGTAGTCCTTAACCTCGGATAGCTTAGGTTTTTTCATTTTCGGCTCACCTCCTCTACATAGTTGAATGCTTTTCCGTATTCCTTATCTTCGATTAAGTCCATTATACCTGTCCATTTCTTTGGTCCGTATTGCTTCATGCGGTCTACTTCCTCATACAATAGTAAGGTCTGTGATTCACGGCCTGTGTTTTCTAGGTAGTCCATTTCTGCTATAACTCTTTGACCTGGCTCTAGTTCTTTCATTCTTCTATCCTCCTATACTGTCTTGACTGTAAATCCACAAGGTTTTCTACTTGTTTCCCTATATTCTTCGCTATAGTCTTTAGTCCTTCTACATTCGACTGGTCTTCCTCATTTCCGAAGGTTTGTTTGGCTCTTGCTATACCTTCTACCTCGCCTCTTGCTCCTGCGAGTTCTGACACAGCATTAATCAAATGGGTTTCGGACATCAAATAGGTTGTATTCATTATCTTTCGGTCAAGTTTCCGAAGCCTGTTATATTTCTGTACATCGCTGTGACCATCGTACTCTTGGTTTATCGGGTTCAGCCAATCTACATTTTCTGGGTCGAGTTCGTCTTCGTGTACATGCCACCCCATCTGTCCGATATGTCCGAAAAAGCTGTGTTCCTGTTCCAAGACATAGATAATATTGTAGCTGCTTTCAGCGTTTTGTACATCTATCTTCCAGCCCACCTGTATCCCTAGCTTATCGTAGTATCTTAACTTGTTGAATACTAACTGGTTTCTCTCCTTGTAGGCTTTATCCCGTTCTTCTTCTGCGTTTTCCTTTCTTTGTCTAATTTCTTTTACCGTGTTTGGTTGATCTGTCATTCTTCTTCCCTCGAAAAGTAGTCTAGTTCTTTCTGCCCTTCCATATCGTTCAGGACTTTACGGAGTTCTACCTTCTCCTGTATCTCATCATAGCACCATTGAACGAACTCCTCTAATTCTTCTGCCAGGTATTCTCCGTGCTTGGTGTAATGCTGTGTTAACAGTAAAACAATATTTTTCTCTGTCATACTGTTATTGTTCTCTGTGTATGCCTGTAAGGCCTCGTATGCTGTCTTGGCTTTCGGGTCTTCTTCCTCTTGAAGGTCTTTGAACAGTTGAATCAGCCCTACTCTGAATTTTAAGGATTCAGGTATAGCCATTGCTTGAGTCTGGTATTTCTGTAGCCTGTCCTTTGAGTGAATGTTAGGGTTTGCTGAATGAGTTATGATAGGTCTCTCTGAGTCTTCTTCTCCTTCTACAGAGCATCTTTTGTACAGAGAGTAGCCTACATCGTTTGTGTAAAGTATGTAGTCATCTTTCATTAGTTGGCGCTCCATTGGTTTACAATATTTTCGTCCGAGTATCTTTTCCTTTTAGGTTTAGGCAAGTTTTCTTCGTTGCTGTTGAAGTGTTCTTCTGCTCTATGTACTCCTTCTTCATTTTCACTGTCAAATTCGTCTCCGCAGTAAGGACACTCTATTTTATCTTCTTGTTCTGTAATAGTTCACACCTGCTGTTGAATAGATTTTTCCATAGCCGTTTCCTTCCTCATAATGCTTTCGTCATCTAACTCGTACCTGTCTAAGTCTGTTGCTTCCTCGATTAGGTCTCTTAGTTCGCAAACTGTATGGTGAAACGCATCTGCTCTTTTTTTATTGAACTCAAGATTATCTTCTTTCAATAAGTGTTCATTGCGGATTTCTCTACAGCCGTTCAGTTTATCTTCTATATAGTCTATTTCAATACTACTGCTCATGCTGAAAGCTCGTCTCCTTTTAGGTAGTCGTAGATTAGGTTTTCGCAGGTTGCGCATCTTACTTGTCCGTCCTCGTCTTGGATAATATCGGTGTCTCCACAACAAGATTTTGTTTTCCCTGAACCGTGGTTGTCAGACATATATATATTATATTGTATCTTTAATTTTTATAATTAACCGTTTTAGATAACCTTTCTAAGCCTATTTTATCAACAGGACAACACTAACCGTTCAATCACAACAACTTACTACAGATTACAACAATCCACAACATCGGTACAGGACAGGACTTTAAATTAGACAAGCCCCATAGACTTATTATGTCAACACTATGGCTTATCTTTTTCGCTGTAACAGGGATAGCCCTACTATACATAGGAATAGCGCTATACCGAATGTACAAAGCAGACCCAAGCGAAAACGTATCAATGATGGGACAAGGAAAAGCAGGTCTAGCAAGCTGCGCCAAACAGATCAAGAAACTGATTACACACCAAAACTGTGACCGCTAAAAATGGATAAAGACCTCGCACTAATGGGAGGCCTCCTACCAACCAGCATACTTCTCGCCTTCCTATTCAACCACCCAGTAACAGTAACAATAGCCACAATCATAACACTATTCTACGGAGCGCAAATATTCGGAAGCCTAACCATATACCTACACCGAGAAGTAAGCACCGCCTTCTACCCATTCACAATCTGCTATGTATGTTCAGCAATAGGCGGAACATGGATAACAGGCGTGCTACTACACCTCGCAGGAATAGAAATCATACCTAAAATATTCATACTATACCTCGCAGGACAAAGCGCCCTAGCCATAGCACAGCAAAGCCAATACATCTGGGAATTACCGACAGAGCAAGGTCAAAAACTGTTTTCATACTGGCTTCTATTCACAATCGGCACAGCCGAACTATTCCTAGGCCTAATCTATACCGACTACTTCTTCTGGACAATAATACTCGCCTACATCGCAGGAATCGCCACNCTGAAAGCAGCAGAAAACTTCGACTACTACAGAAAATACAGGGCAGAAGCATACGGAGAGAAATACTACGAAGTGGAAGAAAACCTGGCGATCTTCTTCATAACATTAATCGCCTTCATAATAATGTCAATCCTTCTACTGTAAAATGGGAGGAGAATGCTTGATATTTATCTATAGGCCTCAAGCAAGGCAATGATTCATTTCTAAGCATACTTTTTTGATATGTAGGTTAGTTTAACGGAGAGGAATCGGGGACTATCTCACACCCTTGATTCTGCGGAAGGATGCCGTCCATCGAGAACCTTTCTCTCTACAGGCAGGACTTGCTTCAAACCCATTACTCGACGCTTTATCCGAATGGTAAGGCATCTGCCCTGAGATAGCGTACACAAATGGTTCACGCCATAATCGCCCGTATGTGGGCTAAGGTTGTATGTCATCATTGTTGAAGGCTATCGGTTCATTGCCCGTTTTGATACTCCCTTCAAACCTCTCCTTGTTTTGGGATATGGAGGACGCAATAGTACGTCCTCTCGTTATAGAGGCGATGGCAATGATTTGTGCGGGATTTCCTTTAATCAAGTATTTCCCATCACACCTTAAATATTTTTATCCGTAGCCAAACTAGACATACTTGAATGGAAAACTAACCATCACATCTTATTGGACTTGGAATACTTGAAGAATCCTGAACCTTTCTCCTCTTTCTCTTTAGCTAATTTCTTCTTGATCTCTGGAAGATTGTTAACCCGTCTTTTCTTACAGGCGAACTGATGACCGCATTTTTCACACTGCTTAGTTCTTGTGTTCTTGACCTGTGCGTTGTGAGAATGATATGTTTGGATAAAATCGCAGTTAGGGCATACAACACGCCACTGAATCTTCTTAACCATGTTTTAAGCCTTAATCTCTGTTCCGTATTTCGAGCCTCGTAATGTCTCTACCATTATCTGTGCTGCCTTCTCATTGGTTTGGATAAGTTTTCCTTTAGTGCTGTTAGGAATCTCTACTAGCTCTCCATCTTCAATCATAGGGTCGATAAGATTATCCATGAACTTGTGATAATTAGTGTAATCTGTGTGCTGAGTTCTCAATGTTGAGGGAGAGATGAACATGTCTAGGTCTTCCAGTATTTCTTTCAGTTCGTCTTTGTCCTCTCGATACTCGTCTTCTGTCATAACTAATTAATTACACACCCTATAATTTAAACATTAACCGTATTAGATAACTATAATCATTAAATAAGTGAAGGAGTATAACAATACTATAAGAGGCCAGTTTTCACCAATGACAGACTCCGAATGGAAGATGCTATCATGGAAGCAACAAGAACTGCTTACCACCGCCCTCAGAAAAGGCAAAACAAAAATCACAATGCGATTCTTCACAGACAACTACGCCGACAAAGAACAGGGCAAAGACTCGTTCAAAAGACTTGTCAAAAACAATTTCCTAGAGAAAACTAATCTCGGCAACAAATACAGAATAGTAGAAGACAAAATACCAGAAGAAGCACTCACAGAGGTAGAACCATAATGGCGAAACAGCAAATATCCGTAGGACACAAGATCAAAGAAAAAGACGCAGAAGACTACGACCAATGCGGAAAACCCGTAAAACTATCACCAAGCCACCTAGTAGTAACAGGGCAGACACAGGAAGCAGGGAAAACCACCGCACTAGAAAAACTCTCCCAGAAAGCAGTAGAAGAAACAGGGTCAAAAGTCCTAGTATTCATCACCAAAAAAGATGAAGACGGATTCAGAGACCTAGGAGAACAAGTCAAACCCTACTACCGAGATGAAGTAAACTGGGAGTACGTCGTACAAATCCTCGAAACAGCAATGAACAAATCCATGGACTTCAAAGAACCATGGATAATCAAAGCAGTACAAGGAAACTACCCAGGTATCCAGCCAGCCGACACACTAAGAGATGTATGGGAAAATGTACAGACACTACTAAAGAACCATAGAGACGAGGAACACGATTTCACCCTGAGAGGAATGGAAGCAGATGTTTACGTCAGCCTCAACGCCTACTTCGAGAAAGTAGTTCCTAAACTAGAAGAAGCAGACCTAGCCACAGAACTAGAACTAAATCAGGGAATCAACCTGATGGACTTGCGACATCTAGACAGAGAACTACAAAGCCTAGTCATCGGAAAAACCGTAGAGAAAATCTACGAAGACGACAGCCTCAGAAACAGTATAACCATAATCCCAGAGGCTTGGAAATTCCTGCCACAAGGCTCAGGAAGCCCATGTAAGAACCCTGTAGAAACATTCGTAAGAGAAGCAGCAGGCCAAGACAAATACCTATGGATAGACTCACAGGATATAACAGGAATGGAGAAAACCATTCTAAAACAGGTTAACAACTGGATAATGGGATACCAGAACGAGAAGAACGAAGTAGAAAGAACCCGTGACCAGATGCCTCTAACCAAAAGACAAGCACCTGGAAAAGAAGAAGTCATGTCCTTGAAGATAGGAGAGTTCTTCCTATGTAACAAATCAGGAATCCAGAAAGTCTACATCGACCCATCATGGATAAACGAAATAGAGATAGACGGGAAATCAGGTGTAGCACTAGCAGAAGCAATCGCCTGTAGAGAAATCTCAAGCGAAGATGTGAAACTAGCACGGAAAGCCCAGATGGAAGATGAAGAAAGACCTGAACCAAAAGTAATGACTCCTGACGGAGACGACGAAGAATACGACACAGTGGAAGAAGCAAACCGAGGCCGAAAAGAAGACAAAGATAAAGCCACACTGGAAAAGAAAGTCTCCAACCTTGAAGAAAGAATAGAAGGATTCAAACAACAGGTCGAGACTTATGAAGAAACAGTAGAGGAAAAAGACAAGAGAATCGACCAGTTGAAAGGAGAGCTTGAAGAAGCAAAAGACAGGAACAGCAACCTACAGACAGAAGTAGAACGGCTTCGGAAAGATACTGAGAAATCCAGTTCAGCAATGGAAAGCCCTGTCAAGGACACAATCCTAAGCAACTCTCAAAACAATTCGTCAAGTAAAAAAGAGGAAACACCTCAAGTTGAGAAGAAAGAAATAGAAGACTTGAAAGACCTGATAGAAGACCTTCAAGACAGAATGGACGAATTGGAGCAAAACAGTTCAACAGAGAAAACACAGGGCGTAGACGAACAAAAGATCAGAGAATTGATACAGGAAGAAACACCTGACGAAGAAGCCAATCCTGTTGAAGATGTAGGCAGCCAAATTCTAGAGAACTTCCAAGAGCAAACCATCAACGAAATGATGGAAGAAATAGACGAGCTATCTAAAAACCAGAAGAAGCTAGTTCTATACCTTGAAAGCCGAGGTAAAGGCATAGGCTCAAAGAAAGCATGGGTACAGAATGCTCTAAACTGGAAGAACTACGGTAGCCGAGTAAGAGAAGGAATGAACGACCTTGAATCAGAAGGATTCGTCCGAGTAGGTGACGGAGGAAACATCTTCCCAGAGCTTAAGACCAAAGTAAAAGAAAACATTACAGGTTACGGCGCATCCGAATCAGAAGTTGAAGAAACCTACAACAAATTACTGGCTCGACTAAGCGAAGAAGTCGAACTCTAACCTACTTCCTTTCTTTCCTTCTTAACACTTCTCTGATACATTCTCAACAAACTTTTCTTCTGACTGTGACCACACTCGCTACAAATAAGGCTGATAAAGTCAACAGTCTTAGGCTTTTGCGCTTCACCTAAACTAATTTCTTCACCGCAATTTTCACATTCAGTTCGGGCTTTCATAGAAATAATAATGGGGAAGACCCCCGTATAAAGAAAGTGTGTACATCTATGCGTACTTATTCTCCTCGTAATAATCCTTGGCTTCACTGTGGCTCTGCTCTATCCTAATGCCTCCTGGCCCGCCTATCTGATGTACAACGCCTGTGCTGAAAGCCTGTGTGAATACTTCCTGTCCGTCCTCGTTAATCCATGTGAGGTCGCCAGTTGTCTTCTGCCGTTCTTCCGAGAATACATCTCCGTCTTCTCCAACATTCATTTCTTCCTCGAAATCAAGGTTCTTCTCTACCTTATCCATGTTCTCTTTATACTCCTTCAAGTTAGAAGACTGCGAGTTCATTTTATTAGCAATCGAAATATTCCTTGACCTGTCATCAGTTCTCTCATAAACATTCTCAGTCTTTTCAATCATTTCTTCAAGACCGTCAACGCTTTTCTTCTTATCTTTGAAGTCCTCGATCTGCTCTGGGAACTCAGTAGGAGTTAAATCTACTTCGTCTTCGCTGTATGACTCATCTCGGTCATGCCAGTTAGCTAGCCTGTTTAATGCTGCGTCTTCCGTGTTCCTTAATTCGTCACGGTATTCTTCCAATGAAGATACTCCTTCGAAAGTCCACGAGTGGCTGAAAGTGTCTGGACTCCCTACCTCAAATGTTACAGTAACATTATCAAGTTCAGCTTCCTCTGCCTTATTTTTCTGCCTTTTCAGGCCTGAAAGAGTATAGCTTTCAGATTGGAACTGTGCGAGGTTTACTTGTTCCGACATAAGGCTTCAACCTCCTTCAACTCGTCAGATAAAGTATTAGGTTCTTCCACATCTTTAGTTTCGAAGTCCACTACTTGTTCCTCTGTATAATTATGTACTTCGGACTTACTTACTAATTGTGAAACATTACCATATTTTGTAATCGTGCCTGGAAGTTTCCGAACCCTTCTCGTATCTGCTGTAGGAGAGTTAATACTTTCGTTTCCTTCATTCCCTTGTCTCAAGTAATCGAAGTTGAATCCTTGATCTATCAGTTCTTCGGCAAAGGCTTGGAAGACCTTCATCGCATCTTTCTCTCGCTCGATTGGATGCGCTATATCACGGTTTCGATAGAACTTCCAGATGTTTATGTGCCACCCTCCCCCGCTAAAAACCAAGTCCATGTTTTCTTCACTAAAACCCTTGTCTTGAACTAGGTAGTTCCATACCTTCATCACTTCTTCCGTGTCACGATGGTCGAAATCTATCACTATATCCGAAAACAGGAAACCGTTTTTATCTGCGTGGTAGCGCCCATCACCTTTCTTCTTGTATGTCTTCGCCCTCGTCTTAGTAGGGTTCAACCAGCAACTAACTGAGAAGTACACATTCAAAGGAGCTTCCCTTACTAAATGCTCTCGAAGTTTCTTCTTTGAAGTAACTCTGTCCTTAATCAGTTTGAAACTGGTAGTTCCATCATCATCTATAACTGTAAGTTTGTAGAACCTCCAATTAGGGTTTTCTGGAAGCCATAAATCAGCTTCTCTATAATATTCTCGAATCTTTTGCCGTGCTTGTTCTGGTTTTTCAAATCTCATGGTGTCGTGCTATCCTAATGTTGTTTGATTTAACTCTGACTTAATCTGGTTGAGAACTCCGTTGTATTCTGTAAGTTTGTCACGGTTGTAGTCACCTGACTGGATTGCCTCAATAATTATTTCCCGTGCGGAATCAAAGTCTTTCTCCTTTAACTGGTCTATAATCCTTCCTTTAATCTCGTCGTAGTCCGTTCCCCCTGTCTTTACCCTACCCCAGTCGCCATCTTCATGTAGGAAATCGGCTATGTTGTAAAAGCTAATCACAGAAGGCATAGTCTCTAAATCCAATTTACTGTATTCTAGTTTTTCATTGATCTTGGCTTGAAGCTCTCGTGCCTCACCTGTTTCAGCCAGGAATCCGAAAGAGTCGAAAGTTTTTGTCAATACAGTATATCCTTCGTCTTCGATTACTTCCTCTGCGACTGATTTAGCTTCAAGCATCTGGACTAGAATCTCTCGGTACTTCTCTACATTGAAGTATGGTGTCCGTGCTTTCTTCATGGACTCGAACAGGTAAACCCTTAATCTTTTCCTGTCATAGGATTTAGGCTGGCTCATTATAGCCTTCATAGTTTCTAGAGTTGGCTCATCATCGACTAGTTCTTTCATTATATTGTATGAGAACTTTTCAAAGTCTAGCTCCTGATAAGGGTTCTGTCCTGCCAGTTCTCCGTAGATTCCATGCTCTAGCCATTTCAAGTTGTATTCTGGAAAAGGGTTTTCTTCGAGGTATTCTTCCTTGTGCTTACTGTTCGTTATCGTGTCTGCTTTTTCTTCTTCAAGACTACAAAGGAATCTTACATAGCCATCTCTATCTTCTTCTGGCGTGTTAATGTATTCCTTTATAGCTTGTTTCTTTTCCTCGAAGTTCATAGTTTTTTAGTTCGCCTCCTCCATTAGTTCTTCTATCTCCATTAATTTAGTTGCTACTTGTGTGCCTTTGTCTGTTAGTTTGATCTTCTTCGTCCTCCCCTCTTTTTTGGTCATTACTAAACCTTCTTCTTCTAGGTTTGGTACGGTGTCGATTACAGTTGAGTAGTTTATGTCAACCTTTTCTGATAGGTCTGGAAGTGTAAGTGTATCCCACATAATATTTTTTCTTATTGTAGTCATTATTTGGCGGTTTTTGGGTCTTTCGAGTATTTCAGGGTAGTTGCTTTCTTCTTTCCCTTCTTTAGTCTTTGTAAGGATTTCAAATGTCGATTTCAGGTAAACCCTGTTTTTGTCTCGCTTAACTGTCTCCTCCATGTATATCATTTAGTGTAGTTTATCTTTTATAGTTAACTATTTTAGTTAAGCTGCTTAGGGCTTTACCACCCTTGTTGCGTCACTACAGTTATTACAGACTGCCAACATCGTAACCTGTTGACAACCCTTTGCTACACATTCTCTCATAAATATCAAAATTGGTGCTGGAAGCCTAGAACGAATCTAGAACTTCTTTCAGCACCGAAAGACAAATTTAAGGTGTACAACCATTACTTGTCTTAGCGGTCTACCCAGCCTACCCTCCGAGATTCAGCCTGCCGTCATCCTACTCTCCTAGGTCACTTGCCGTCGGGATAGCCGATGGTTTCGCATCATCTCCTAGGATTTTGTCGGGCTAATTTAATGGAAGGCCAGTAAGCGGGTACGGGAAGGAGGAAGCACGACTTTCCTCACTTTCACTCGCCCCATTTCCTACTAAGCCTTCTATCATCTAAAACTGCGTTGATGGGTGGTTGTCTTCCACCCCTTGCTTTCAATTGGAGTTAACTTCCTCAATGATCTCCATCGTATTCTCCTGATTTTCCAATTTACGGCGCAGCTTCCTAACTTCTTGTTCTTGCTCCTCGGTTAAATCTCTTTCTTCAACCTCGCCCAGCTTCTCCTTCACCGTTTCGATTTCCTGTCTAGTTTGTTCCCTGTACTTTTCTCTCTCCACTGGGTTGTCTTTCAGATAGTCAATCAGTCTGCGCTCGTAATGCTCTATTGCGTCTTGAATACCTTGGTCGTAATCTTCGTTGACCTGTGTCTTTTTGGCTTCAAGCTCTGCTACAAATCCGTTAAGCATTACTTTTCTTCCTCCTTGTCTTCCAGGTCTTCTTTCATTTTCTCTAAGGCTTCTTCCATGTTCTCGGCTTCGATAACTCCCATCTGCTCTACTTCCACATCTTGACCTGTGGCTTCTGAGAATGCTTGTGCCAGTTTTTTACCTACCGCTTCTGCTATTTCTTCTTCTGGCGGCATGTACTGTTCTTCTAATCCTTCAACGAATTTTCTGGCTAGCTCCATTTTAACTTTGGTAGCTGATTCTCCTTCTACAGCTTCACCGTACATTGTAAGCCATGTATCCATTAACCCGAAAAGGTTAACTTCTAAGGCCTGTGATACACTTACTCCTTCATGTATTGAATCTGACTTAGCCTTCTCTTTCAGAAGATTGAAAAGTTCTGATTGGTTTTTAACTAGGTCTTCCTGTATTTCTTCTCTGTCTCTTAACTTGTCGTTGTCGTTTGTCATGCTTATTGTCCTCCTACGGTTGCGTTGATCTCCTGACTAACTCCTTTCTCATTTGAAAGCTCTATACTTATCTTTGTGCCTTCAACTCCTTTATTCTCCATGTCTAGGCTTTCAAGCTCTAATTCGTCAGGTACTTCTTCTTTGACTTGTTTGTAAAGGTCTCCGATAAACTGTGGCTGGTCTTGTGTTGGAATCATTGTTCTTCCTCCGTTTCTTCTTCGTAAGTGTATCTTTCCATTAGAGTAGGTTTTACTCCGATTTCCTCGTACTTTTCACGGATTTCGTCTACTTCTTCTTTTAGTTCTTCCCAGCCTCCTTCTTGGTACTCGTAGAATGCTAGAATGTGTTTAGACAATGTGTATAGAATCTGTCTATCCATATCCTTCTCTGTTCCTATAAAGTCTCTGGCGAGCGTGCGGTTGGTTCTGTAAAGAAGTTCTAGAGCGGATTCACTAGTCATCAAATCTCTGTCTCCGTTTGCTATATGGTTTCCTGACCGCATTAACTGGACTTGGACTCTTGGCTCTGTCCTCTTGTCAAGATTCTCTGCGGAAAATCCGTCTACTTCATGGCTGTCAGGTCTGCGGAAACATTCCTCTTGGGCAATCTCCTCTGCTTCTTCCTTGCTATCTGCCTCCACGTTGATGAATCCTTTAGTGTGTACAAGATATTCGTCACCCATTAGAAGGTCTCACCTGCGTTAAGTTCTTTCTGCGATTTCTTGAACACTATAGGTCTTTTCTCTTTTACTGCTGTCTTAATCATTCTACAGCTAGCGACCCTTACATTGTCTGCGCCTTCGTTCAAGTTGTTCTCTGCTATCGCTGCTATATCTCTTAACCATTCTCTTGTCTGTAACTTGGTTACTGTGATAGGTTGCCTTCCGTGAACCCTTCTGCCTAGTTGCTGAATCAGTCTGTCTTCATAGTTGCTGACTACTCTGATCTGTGTGTCGTTAAGTTTTTCTTCACCTGCCAAAGTCATGTCGTGTAAGGCCTCTATCTCGGCGTACAGCTTCATGTCTTCTTCGCTGTCAAGGTTTTCTAATGCTGTTTTGAAGTCTTCGTCTTGGAGTGCTTCTAAAACTTCTTTGTAGTTTGAGTCTGTCATTCGAATGTTTCACCTGTGTCTCGTAGCTGTTTTTCGTGTTCACGGATTTCTTCTTCAAGNTCCTCGTAGACTTCGTTGCTCATTGCTACTGTTACTTCGTCTTTGTTGAAGTCTATGGAAGCCGATACTTCCTGTCCTGTAAGCGTAAGGATTTGGCTTGTGTCGTTGTCTTTTAGCTCTATCTGATTGTTTTCCATTGTCTTTACTCCTCCTCGATTCTTGGTGCTAGTACGACTTCGTATGAAAAGTTTTCGTTCTCGAACCCGAACTTCAACGGGAAGTCGTTACCCATCTGGAATCTGATTTTATCTGTAAGATTTGCTATTCTTCTGCCTGTGAACTGTGTTATCAAATAGTCAATGCTGAACATAGACTTTGTTTCTACTTTGAACCCGTCCTCTCCGTACAGGACTTGTTCTCCTTCACTCCATTCTATTCCGTATTCCTGCTCATCTTCCTTTCCTGTTGAAGCCTTCATAGTCAGGCCTTCTTCGTGGCTTATCCACGTTACTGCGTCTGTCTGATCTTTCAGCAATGTGATTACTCGTTTTAACTTGTCAGCATTCATCTGGAACTCGTTATCGAACACTAATTCATTAATTTCAGGAATGTCGTCTTCGGATAGTTTGAGTTCTGTTAGTCCTTTCTTGATTACTAGGCCTTCTCCTGTATCATTACTTAGCTCCCAGTATTCTTGGCTTTCTCCTTCTCCGTACTTGATGCTTAGTGTTTCATCGTTGTTAACGGACTTGATAAACTTGTTCATTTGTTTCAGGCTGACACCTATTTTCTGTCCTTCTTCTACTTCGAACTCGTCGAAGTAGTGTTTCTTAATCTTCATGTCGATTAG
>SL_4KL_010_BRINEDRAFT_10000977_pt1 | contig 15503 bp, 21 predicted proteins | sample SodLak_010_BRINE_2_FD_10664 | JGI IMG/M metagenome (IMG submission 10664)
TTTCAGATTCTCCATTCTCATTACCGTTTTCAGAATCTTCATTTTCAGATTCTCCATTCTCATTACCGTTTTCAGAATCTTCATTTTCAGATTCTCCTTCTGATTGATTTTCAGAATCTTCATTTCCACCGTTTTCACTACTTTCATTATCATCTGTTTCAAAATCTGAAACAGTAATATTGGACTTTGGCTGACCACCGAACGGAAGGCTCTTTTTGAGTTTATCAATGATTCCCATATTATTAATCTCCGTGTCTGTATATACAATGAATTGTCTATGTATTAAATCCTTTGATGTGAGTTAACTAATTAAATAATTCTAATTACTTTCAATCCATTCATTACCACAATTTGGACAATCACATTCTTTAATTTCCTCGGTATCATCATAATTGTATTTTGGTTCAAGGATTTCAATATTAGATGAAACTTCATCAATAAGATATCCTTCATTCATAATACTATTTTTTGGAATTTCACCTACAGGTTCAACTCTGAACCCACACAACCCATCTTCATCTTGGTCCATGATAAATTCACATGAACCAACCCAACTATCATTTTTATCAAATGGAGCTAATACGCGAGCAGCTTCCATACCATCAACTTCTTCAATGGATTCAGAATAATCTTCGAATCCACATTCTGGGCATGAATTATTATCTTCATTATCTTCATTATTATTGTTATTCGGAGATGGAACAGACATTTCTATAACATTTTCTTCATTCGGTTCAGGCATATCTTCATTATTAATATTTGGCATATTTTCAGGTAGTTCCATATCTTCTGGAACTTCTGCCTCTCCGATTTCATCTTCGATAAGACTCATAATTTTATGTCCGATTTTCTGCCTATCTTTTGGGATATGCGTACTTTTTGTTTTGTTAATAAGGAGTCTAACTTTTGCACAATAATCTCTAAATGCTTCATCTTCTACTTTGTTGAAACCCTTTGGCGTACCATTACCACGCGTAATTTGGAATACAGCCCACATGTATTTTCGCACGCCGTTATATTCTGTTATTGGTTCTTGACTTTTAATCCAATATTCATTAGCTTTTCTACATACAGGCTTCAAACCTCTATCACGGGATAGACGACGGTTATCGATATATGTATCTTCAACAGCATTCATAACCATAGCAGCCATTTTTGGTCTACCGGGGTATTTCTGTGAGAATTCTTGAATTGAATTCAAATCTGACGAGGTTTGATGTTCATGTTCATGGCTTTGCGTATCTACAATTAGCAAAAACTCTTGTTTTTCAGAGATTTTATCTTCAATACCAAGCATTTCCGCATGTTTTGGATTGACATACACCGTTTCATCATTTGGTGCAAATCCAAATTTTTCTTCATCATCTGTGAATTGTACATCTCTGAATTTATTATCCTCTGAAAGGGCAATTGATAGGTCACGCAGTATGCTTCGAAGGGCTGAATCTCCTTTCATAGTTCTTCTAACTTAGTATATTATGTACACTGTATTAAACGCTTTGATGTGATTTTTGTCGTTATAACTATTATACAAATTTTGTCGTTATAACTATTATACAAATTTTGTCGTTATAACTATTATACAAAAGTAGTATTTTCAAATTATATATGTAAATAATATTTTAAAAATCAAACAATGACGGTTATTTACTTATTTATTGTGTCGGTTTAATTTCATTCACCCCACTTTCACATTCTGGGCAAATTAGATATTCTTTAGCGATTTGGTCGGCTTGAGATTCTGTTGCACTCCATGTACAACCAACTTCATCTTCATCTTCGCACACATAGCGGGTTTCACTAATTGAATTAGTAGTACTGTTACTACCAGATTCTGTATTTTCTTCTTGTGAATTCTGGAAGAAATCAACACCTTGCATGTTTTTCGTAATAGTTGTTTCAACTGTTTGTACTTCATCTTCATTGTGGTCATAAATGGCACGAGCAACCGAGCTTACGCCAGCTTTTACAACAGGTTCTTCTTTACCGGCTAGATGGTTCGTGAATGCTTTCTTAGCCCAAACAATTAGAGACCCTGTTGGAACCCCGTAAGACAGGTTTGATTCATTGCTTTTTGCCGTAGAACGAATTTCATTTGCTGTTCGAACAATTTCAGAAGCAAGGCTTTCTGAAACCGGGGAATTATTAACAATAAGCTCTGCTTCTTTTTCAGGATATTCGACACCTAGGAAATCAACATAATACGTATCTCCTAGTCGTCGTTTTTCAGCAAAGTCCAAAGGTTCAACATGGTGGCCTGAACCCTTATTCATTGTACTAACAATAATAATGTTAGATGCATCACCCGTAATTTCAAGACCACCTGCTTCATCCATTGAAATTTTTACACGTCCATCAAGAGCGTCATACAATTCATCTTTGGCACTCGTTGGCGCACGATTAATTTCGTCCAAAGCAAGAATTGTTGGCTCTGTATTACTTGATTCAACAGCTTTTGTAACTTTGCCTTTAATAAAGGTTGTACTGTCATCACTAATGTGTGGGTATCCGATTAGGTCTTTAGCGTATTTTGCATGAGACATAGTGACTTCAAAGTATGGCGTACTTGGGAATTCATCCCCTTCATATACTTTATAAATGTCTCGATAGGCATTAGCACGCGAATGCGGGTAATCTTCCGTTTTTTCACCTTTATTATCAATTAGACCCTTTTCATGAAGTTTTCCTTTGATATCTGTAACAGATTCAAGTTTTTCAAGATGTTCTTCTGGCGAAACATCATATTCAATTTCTGGTTCATCGAATTCATGGTCGCATTGGTTACACCGATGTTCGGGTTCTTTACTGCTGCGCGAATAAAAACTTGAATAATTACAATTCGGACAAACTTCTTTTCCATCTTGTTCCGAATCTGTAACAATATCATGGAACAAAGCTAGTTTGTCCATGCCCATTTGCCAAACATCTAGTTCGTACTCATTAATAAGTACATCTGCGATTTTAACGTCAATAGCAAGGCTCCGAGCTAGCGTGGTTTTACCACAACCAGATGGACCACATAGACGGGTTTTTGTTCGAATGTCGTAATCATCAATCACGCTCATTTGCGCACTAGCAAAGATTTCGTCGTATTCTTCATTTGTCTGCTGGTATAGGGTCTCATTTTCAGCATCAAGTCGGTCATTGTCGAATGATTCAACCGATTCAACTTTCATACCGTCATTGTTTTCGCTCATGATTTCGTCTCGATTATACAGAGGAGGGTATTACTAATAAAATTAACGATGTGGATTGGTTAATATACAAAATTAGTACTTCAAATTACATGCGCGAACATACAAATAATTTAGCTACAATTCAAAAATATCTTAAAAAATTTTACAACATTAATACGCGTTTCTAAGGAGTATAATTTTCATATTCATAATTACCTTTAATGTTTCGTGAAAACCATGTTCCAAATGGACTCCCATAATCTTCTGTGAAATATGCCCGTTCCCACATTTCATCATATACTGATTTTGGAACGTCAAAATATCTATATCTTTTATTTGAACCATTTTTACTATACATTACAACATGTAATTCATTTTCTTTATCTTCGCGTTCGCGCCAATAAAACCGGTCAATGAAATTACAAAATGCTTTAGCGAATTTGCCATTTGAAAAGCTATCATCATCATTTTTACGAAGAATAACCCATTCTGCAGGTGGATTTTTCCGCTTTTCTTCCAGTGATTTCATNGCTTGACTCATATGCTAAATATANACTTGTATTGTATTAAATTCATCGAAATCATTTGGATTTTATATTATGTGGTATTTTCTAAAATGTGATATTTTATAGTATCTGAGTTAAACCAAATAATAAAGTTTATATATATACATAGTGTGTGTTATAATATGTCCGTAGAACGCAAGCGTTTGGAGTCCTATGTTGAAGAGTACGAAGATGAATCTGCAACTGGTATGGGACTTAAAGTAGAAAATTATGAAGGTGGAAATAATATTCCTGATGAGTCTGAATATTATGAAAAAAGACTTGATTGGTTGAATGAAGATACAGAAATTAGCAATAGTATTTGGAGAACGCTTGCTGAAGAAGAATATAATGAGTATGAAGTTAAAGAACATGAAGAATTAGTGTACCTTAAATTCCCTCAATGGATTCTTGATTTTGATGATAATGAAGATTGGAAAAGAACATTTGGTGAGGTGTATGGATACTTTACTGGATGGGCAATTCTAGATGTTGAAGCTTCAAAAGGAAAAAATGCGTGGGCGTTTAACAAAGTATTTATTAATGGTCGTTGGAGAAATCCTGCTAATAGATATTCAAAAATTTATGGTCCTCGTTCTTGTATGACTCTGTATCGTAGAGAAGGTGAGCCAGATGAAATGGATAAAGCAAAAATTCAAAAACGTGATGCTCTACCTAATGATGTAGACCCATTTGAAGCAGAAGAAGATGATTATGATTGGAGATATGCTCTTGGAGCAGCATATCGCCGTCTTAATGATGTTGAAGATGACCCATTACAAAAAGCAAAAAAGAAAGCTAATGAACTACCTGATAAACTATATACGCGCGTAGAAATTGGTGTAGATGAATATATGCGAAAGTCAAAAGCTAATGGTGATGATGTTTCAGATGAAGAACTTGCATTGATTATTCATACGTTGACCACAGCATTGGAACCGGGAGCATCTATTAAAAAGGAATAAATCGAAAGTATTAATGGTATCATATTCTTAATAAATATTATGATAAATGAACAACCATCTGTAAAAGAAGAACTTGTGCCTATTTTTGATAAGTATGGAACGACACAACCACCAGATATATCTCGCGTACAACCAATAAAAAATACGACACAAAGTGCTGTTGCTGGTGAAGAAGGTTCTATTCGTCAAACAAAAGTAGGTCACATTGCGTATTCATCTTATTTTAACTGTCTTGTATATGTTATTAAAAAAGACAAACGTAATATTATTAGAAAAGTAAAAGGTCGTGGGTTTGCGATTAGCAAATCAATTATTGATGAACTTAAAGAAAAAGATGTTAAATATGTATTTGGCGGAATCAGACAAAAGAATAATTTATTAATTTTTCCATTAGATAAATTTTCTAATGAATTTCATATAGATGGATGGGATAAACAATTATACGCAAGAGTAGAAAATGACGTATTATATGAAATTCCAAATGGTTTATCTAAAGTATTATCAGATAATCCATCGATATCTGATAATGCAATAACTATGTCTGAAGCAATGAAGAAAATACAAAATAATGAATAATATTTAATTTGCGCTTTCAAGACTATCTTCAAGCGTTTCTTTTTGCGTTACGCCTGTAAATCTATCATGAATAGTTTCATTTCCATCTTCATCTTCTGAAACAACAATCATTGTTGGTATAGAACGTACTTGATAATCTGTTGCTATATCTTGATTATCATCAATATCTATTTTTTCAACATTTACAGATTCTTCTTTTAATTCATCTACAATTGGACTTTGCGTTTTACATGGACCACACCATTCTGCTGAAAAGTATAATAATTTAACCATAATATAATAATTATTTCTACAACATATATATTTTTCGCAGAAATTTATTCAAAAGTTTTAATACAATACTATATACAGTTATAGATATGACTAATGGTACACTTATTACTATAGAAGGTATTGATGGTTCAGGAAAATCAACATTGTTATCTGATTTACAAGAAGAATATCCAGATGCATTATTCACATCAGAACCACAAGAAAATCAATGGCTTGGGAAAGTTTTAAGAAAAGCTTTAAAAAATGAAGATATGGCCGATATGTCTTTATTTTTCTTGTTTTTAGCAGAACATTCTCAACACATTAAAGACTATGTTAATCCAGCTTTAAAACAAGATAAACTTGTTATATCTGACCGTTTTGTTGATTCTAGATACGCATATCAATCATATGCTTTAGATAAACATGTTAATGGAAACACATTAGATTGGATTCAAAGTATTCAAGAAAATGGGTGGAGTACTATTCCTGATAAAACTATTATTTTAGATATTACTGTTGATATTAGTTTAAAACGAATCGCAGATAATGAAAAAGAAGTATTTGAAAAAAGAGATAGGTTAGAAGCGGCCCGTAATATATACTTAGATTTAGCAAAAAATAATCCTGAAAGATATGAAGTTGTTAATGCAGAAGGGTCACCTGAAGAAGTTGCTCAAAAATGTATTAAAATTATTAATTCTACTATCTAACTTATATTATTTTCAATTTTATATATTAAATATAAAATAATCTTATTCTTCATACATAAGATTCATTAACCAGTTTGTAAATCTATCACCTTTTATATCAACGTCATCATCTCTAATAAATGGAGATATTTCATTACCTGCTAATAATAAAGAAAAATCCAAGTCTTTAGGGTCGTCTTTTTTAACAGGTTTTAATACATACTTACCTGCGTTATCTTTTTCTCGTTTTATAAAATTATTTTCTGAAAGTTTTATAGCTAATTGACTCACATAACCTTTTGAACAATCAATGATTTCTGATAGTTCATTTTGATATACACTATTATTTTTTTCAATAACATTTATTGCTTCTTTTTGTAATTCTGTAAGTTCACTTTTATCCATTATTATATTATTAATTTTCTAACATAAAAAACATTTTGCGTTTTATATTATACATTAAGTTTTATATGTATTGAATACAGCTTATAAAATACAATGGAAGAAAAAATAGAAGAAATAGCAAATGATATCGGTTCAGAAATTGAACAACTCTCAGAATATCAAGAATTTTTAACAGCTTTAAAAGCATATGAAAATGATTCTGAAGCACAAGAATTATTATCTGATTTAAGACGCGTAGAAAATGAACTTATTGCGGCTCATGAAAAACAAGAACCTCATGAAGAACATGAAGAACTTCATGAAGAATATCAAAAATTAGAAGAAGAACTTATGGAATTAGATGTTGTTTCAGAATATTATTCTGTTGTTGAAGAACTTGAAACCACATTAACAGAAATTAATCAAATAATATCTGAAGATTTACGTATTAACTTTGCTCATTCCGTGGAATGAACCTTCTTGAAGTGTATAATCATTTGTAACATTTTCAATATCAGATAATTGTTCCGGTTTAAATTCAAGTGTAATAGTATCATCTAAATCAATTTTATCCAAAGTTATATTTACATTAACAGAGAATAATGTATCCATATTTTCACTCAACGAAACATTTGGGATATATGCATTTGATTTGCAATCTTCTGATATATCTGTTGTGGTTTCAATTGATAATCCTTCAACAGATTCTTTTGCTTCTTCAGGTGTTTCTGTTTCAAAATAAGATGTAATTGTTTTATTCGGTTCAATAGTCCAATATGAAAATGCTGCTGCACTAAATTCAGATTCTAATACATTAACCATATAATCCATATTAATGAGATTTGTTCTACACCACGTACCCATAGGACTTTCTAACGTAATGTTTGTATCTGTTGTATTTGTAATTGCAACTAATATTTTGATTCTTTTATCATCAGAACCAACATGTACATCTATATCCAAACCATTTGAATGTGTATTGAACTCCATAATGTCTAATTTTACTTCTATATACTAAAAGATTGTTATTTAAATTAAATTTAAAATCGTAAAGCTTTATACGTAAGAAATTGTATAGATGATTACGATGGAGAATTATATTACACCGCAATTTATAATCCGGCGTTCATTATCAGAATCTCTATCTAGTCTTTGCCTTATTCTTAAACGATTTTAATAGTTTTATTTATATACAGACGATTGTTTAGTGTTATAAAGAAATCTCAATAAAAAGAGTTTAAAATATTAAAAAATATAAAAAATGACAAGTACACAATTTGCAGAAGACCGACTCGAACACTTAGAACAGCTTGAAGAACAAAATCATGATGCATATTCATCAACTATGCCAAATCCATCACCTGTTAGTGAATTTTGTGAAACATATAGAGATATTGATGAAATTGAAGATTCACAAGAATGGACTTTGGCTGGAAGAATTACAAGAAAGAATGCTTTCGGTGATTTTTCATTCTTCGATATTAATGATAGAACAGATTCTGTTCAAGTAATGTGTCGTCGTGATGAAATTGAAGAATATGACATTTTAGAAGATAATGTTAATTTAGGCGACCATGTAGTATTTGAAGGAGTTGCAGGACGTTCAAACACAGGAGAGTTATCAATTGTTGCAAATTCATACGATATTTCCTGTAAGTCTTTAACAGAATATAGTACAGAATGGAATTCTCTTGGAGACCAACAAAGAATTGAACAAAGAACATCTGCTTTAGTTTCAGATGATGATTTGTTTAATTCTGTACGAACACGATTTGAAATGCAACAAGAAATTAGACAATATCTTAATCAACAAGGATTTCTTGAAGTTGAAACACCGACAATAGATAAGTATTCTGGTGGAGCAGATTCAACAGATTTCGAAACGCATTGTGAGGATATAAATCAAACTATGTCATTGCGTGTAGCTCCAGAGTTATATCTAAAGAGACTTATCACAGCAGGATATTCTCAAATTTATGAAATTGCTCGTTGTTATAGAAATGAAAGTATTGATACAACTCATAATCCTGAATTCACAATGCTTGAATTATATCAAACATATGCAGATTATGAAGATATGATGGAACTAACAGAAAATCTCGTATCAACAGTGACTGAAAATATTACAGGCTCAACCAATATTGAATTTAACGGTGAAGAAATTGATATGTCTTCACCATGGGAACGTAGAGAATTTGATGATTTAGTTACAGAATACATGTCAAATGAAATTAATTCTGTAGAAGAATATGATATTCGCAATCATCTTGAAGAACAGTATAATGTAGAAATTGAAGATGATTTAACATATGATGAAGTTCTTATGGAACTGTTTGAAGAAGCAATTGAACCTGAACTTGTTGGGCCTGTTTTTGTTACAGACTATCCAACAATTTCAACGCCGCTCTGTCAAACGCATGATTCAAATGATTCTCGTGTAGAACGATTTGAAGCATTTGTGTCCGGTATGGAAATTGCAAATGCGTATACCGAATTGACAAATCCTGTAGAACAATATGAACGAATGTCAGAACAAAATAGTGAATTGAATACCGAATTCATTAACGCTATTTCAAATGGTATGCCACCTACAGGTGGTTTAGGTATTGGAATGGATAGACTTGCAATGATTATCACAAATTCACAATCTATTAAGAATGTTCTTCCTTATCCATTGACATATAACAGAGTATAATCTGAAAAAGAATTATATATCGTCAAATTCTATTTATATAATATAGATGGAGGTACAAAAACCTAAACAAAAAGATATAGAAAAAATATCTGATTACTATATTACAAGAAGAACAATTGATACAACAGAACCTCAATATTTAAAAATAAAATCTGTTGTATTAACAGAAAATTCTAAAATAGCTGTTCAATCAACAATTGGTGGTGAAGATATCGTAATAATTATCGGTGAATATACTAATGAAATAATTGATTTGCAAACACAAATGGATATTAATTATTTCTTTAATAACATTATGTCATCAGATTGTATATACAATAAAAAAGATATTGAAGGTTCTGAATTTAAAGCATATTTATCTGATGATTTAACAGAACTAGGATTAAAACAAAATGAATTATTATATGATGTTAAATTATCTAAAAATGTTAATACAATAGATATAAAAGAAAATACATTTAAAAACATATGTGCATGGAATGATTATACCAAAGCAAAAATAAACAATGTCCCATGGGTTCATGAAATTAGTCATATCAAACCAAAAGGAAAAGATAAATTTGATTTAACCGTAACTATATTTGATAATTATGAAATTTCATGGGAATTAGAAGTTCCATTTCAAACAGATATTAAAAAAGACCCATTAGCTAAACTAATTGAAAATGAAGGATATGGTGATTTACAAAATCTTGATGAAGAAGGTGAAGTTGTTATACTTCATAAAAGTGATATTAATGATAATATTGAAATTATTGGATATGATAAAACTAATCAATGGGCACTAATAACAAAAAAAGAATTTAAATATACAAAATATAATTCTATACCCACAATTATGGAAACATTAGATTATTGTGGAAATACCATATTAATGAGTATTGTAACAATTATAATGGGTTCTCATTTAATAGGGATTATGCAAATGTCTGGTTTTGAACATTTATATATACCAACAGCCATTGTCTTTTTAATGTCACTAACAATGACATACTTTTTACTTAACCTTTCAACAAAACTTCCAAGAGAAAANTTTAAAGATTATTTAAATATTAATTAAAAACAAAAAATTCACATAATTTAACTTTGTTACATTCTTGAACAATAGATTCATATTCATACGGTTTATTATACTGATTAATTAATTCTTCAATATCTTTTTTCAAATTTGATTCATCTGAAATTTCTGAATAATCTAAAGCATATTCTACTATCGGTTTTTCTACAGATTGAATTACATCAAATGATTTATCCTCTTGTAAATTATATTTATTTTCAAATAACATTTCCATTTCAAGTGCAGGAATAAGTGTATCATTACAAACACCTTGGATTTGAATTAAAACCAATCCATCAAAATCATTATAATTTAAATAATCTAAATATTTCATACTAACGGTTATTAAAAATATATTTATTTAAAACCTTCGATTCACATTTGTTACTTGACCATCTTTTTCAAACATTAATTTCGTATTAATTTTTGATTTAGCTTCCATAACAATAACTTCATTATCTTTCACTTTGATTGTATTAGTATCTGTTTCTTCTTGAACATCCCAACGGTCTACCTCATTCCATTGTGACCCATCATATCGTTCAAGAATAGCAGGATGAGTTGGATTTTTATCATTACTCCAATTCTCAACAATTACACGAAAGCACACGTCTTCTGTCGTTTCAAATTCAGCAACAGGAGCATTTCTGTTCATATAAAATAAATTTATGTACACACATATAATAATTTCTATATCGTATTGTAGTCAGAGTACCACGAATACGGTAACCTGTGGTACTTCACCCCGTATAATACAGAAATCGCTATATTTATTAATACAGGAATAATAGTATTATATAACAATGAGTCGAGCTATCCTTCCAGATTTGGAAAATGAACCTACATCGGTTAAAACGCTATTCCCTGACCCAGATTATTTTTCATCATGGTCAGATGCTCAAAAACAGAAAAAAGAATCTATTGATAAACGTTTTGAGGGCCGAAATCCTGATATTGTTGGTATTACGCACACAGACGCAGATGGATATGGTTGTGAGGTAATGTTGCGCGAAGCATATCCGAATAAAGATGTTCTTGTTGTTACGGCTTCAACAAGTGGGCCACTTCAAGTTAGTTATGTAGCTGAATATGTTGCAGAAAATACACCGCGTGATACCCCTGTTTATATTATGGATTTGTCACCAAATGACGGGGGAGGTGAAAAATTTATCCGAAATTTTCAACATCATAAAGAAGTAATTGTAATTGACCATCACGATTGGACAGATAATGATATTAATCATGTTGAATGGTTTGCAGAATTGTACCGTGATACAGATAAATGTGCAACACGTATCGTACATGATGTTCTTATTGACAACCCTCGTTCTGAAATTACAGAACTCGCAAAACTAACAGAAGACCATGATTTGTGGATTAAAGAAGATAGAGAACGTAGTGACGCTCTTTCAGACCTTGCTAAATTTGTTGAAAGAGATAAATATGTTGAACTAGCACGAAAATATGGAGATGAAGTTGTTAATTCAAAAGAAGGTACAAAATATATTAAACAAGCACAAGAAGAACGAGAATATAAAACAAAACTAGCTATTATGCGTTCAACATTCCATGATGTTGAAGGTTATAAACTAGGTATTGCATATGGTTCATGTAATGCATCAGATGTTGGTGAAAAGCTATATACAGAGCATGAAGCGGATTTAGCTTGCGTTATGTATCCTAACGGTCAACTTTCGTTCCGTTCGCCTGAAGGTACGTCATATGCTCTTGAAATGGCTAGAAATCTTGGTGGTGGTGGTCATCCAGCCGCAGCCGGAGCAAAACCTGACCTTGTAGATGATACCGTCTCATATGAAGTTCATTGGACTACAAAAGGAAAAGAAATGAGACAATTTATCGTAGATACATTTAAACAAGTCATTTGCTAAAATCGTTTAATTTAAGTTAAATTAATTTTAAATATAACTATGAAAGTTACAAAGCCAATTAATATGCGTTTAATTGATATTCAACAAAATGTTCCTATACAAATTAATCAATTATTACAACATAAAAAATCAGGATGGTTCAAAATCATAGATACTTCTCATTCAAAAGTTGGATTAGATTTTTGTATTCCTTTAGAACATCCTGAATATGACGAAAAACTACAAAATGAATTATCAAATCTTGATATTGAAGATAACATATGTTTAAAATTACAAAGTATGAATAAAAGAAATACACTATGGATTGTTAAAGAAATTATTCAATAGGTAATGGTTCTCCATAATAATCTAATACTGTATAAATATTTCCAACGCTTTTTTCTTGAAACCAAACTTCAAGGTCATTATTTCTAATATTATTCCATTCTCTATAATTAGTTATATAATAAAATATATCTTCATCTGTATAATTCGAATTATATGATGAATATAAATCTTCTGTAATATGATTTTCAACACACCATGCTGGACCATTTAAATCGAATTCAACAATTGCTGGTTCAAGAAATCGACTAGCATAACGTTCGGCTGCTTCAAATGTAGTCCATGCAAAAATAGCATTTTCTCTTGGAACATAATTTTCATATTGTTCTTTTGATATTTTATCAACATGCTTTCGCAAAGATTTTCGTTTTCCTCTTTCTGGTTGTCGAATAGACTTTAATCCATTTTTCCAAATTTTAATACCTGTTTCTTTATCTGTAGCATGATATAACATTATCTATAAAAACAGTAATAAACCTTATATATTTTTACAATAAAATATTAGAAAATAATTGAACATAATTTTCTTTATATTTTCCATATAAAGGCAATTTTAATCTTATCGGAGAACTATCAAATTCTAATCTCTTTCTTTTATCATCATGTGTGGAAAATGCATAATCAATTGGATACTCATAATTACCATGTATCGAATCTAAACCATATTCGTCTAAAGTAATAATATTCCCACCTGATGTAATAATATAAACATTACTTGAATTATTTGTTATCTTTGAAATAAATTTCCAAATATCATCTACGTTAGGAACAATTCGTTTCATTTCAATATCTATCGGAAAATTAGAAATAAATTCTTTTCTATCAATAATATAATTGTCATCAAATCTTTTACTTCTAATTAATAATAAAGATTTATTTGGGAAATATTCCCAAATGTAAGAATTATTTTGAAACTCAATATCTCCACAATATACACTATAATTATCATCAACAAAATCATTTACTCTTGATTCTTTATATACGTCAATTCTTTCATTAAAACTATTTATTACTTCATTAGAATTTGTCTTAACATGAATAATATCCCACCAGTACGTTAATTTATCATTAGATTTCATTATACTATTTATTATATTGAATAATTATAAAATTATTGATTTGAGTATACAAATATTTTTAGTAAAGAAATGTATAATACAAAACATGCAAAAACAAATAACTAATTTGTGGAAGCATGATTACGAATATTACTTTGCAGATTTAGTTAGAGATTTAAAATCTTCACCGTTTATTGCAAGCGTAACATTAATCGAAAATATGAATTCTGTTGAAAAACATATCGAAAGACGAAGATATCGAGCATACCTAAATCATAATATTACATCTACAAAATGGCTAAGATATAAACTAATGAAAGAATTGCAAGTAGCTGTATCTCCAACAAAAAATAAACATACAATTGAAATTATTGGTGTATATAGAGATAATTAATGGTCATCTTCTCTCCATTTATATTTACATTCAACACACTCAAAAAACCTTGTTTCCGATTCATCTGCTGCACGAATTTGTTTCATTTCATAATATGCTTTATTATGATTGCATTCAGGACAAACTACAGTCGTTGAAGGTCTAGATTCAGATTCTTTACCTCTAAGTCTTGTTCCTTGACTATTCTTATCTTGACTTTCTTTAACAGTTTTAACACCTGTAATTTCTGTAAACAATTTTGACATATCTTTTTCAGACATAATATATACAAATTAATACCGTCTTATAAGTCTTACGTTCTTAATCGTGTGTTTTATATACTTAAAATACTATTTTTTATGTATGAGTAAAATATATGCAGATTTACATATGCATACAACAAATTCTGATGGTGAAGTTACACTTGAAGAATTACCACAAGTAGCTAAAGAAAATAATTTACATGCTGTAGCTATTACAGACCATGATAGATTCCATGATGATTTATCTAAACCATTAGAAATAATTAATGGAATAGAAGTTATCAATGGCATAGAATTACGCGTAGAATCAGAGTATGCAAATGAAAGAATTGATTTACTAGGATATGGCGTAGAACCCACACATAAATTAAAACAAACTCTCAAAAATATACAAAATAACCGTATTAAACGAACAGAAAAAATACTTGATTTAATTGAAGAAGAAACAAGCGTTCGAATTGATATGGAAATATCTACAGGAACAGGGCGGCCACATATTGCCCATGCTATTGATGAATCAACAGAGTTATCATATGATTATAATGAAGCCTTTGAAAAATTAATTGGAAATAATTGTCCAGCGTATGTCTCTCGTGAAATACCCTCATTTAAGAAAGGTATGAAAATGTTAAAAGAATCATGTCATTTTGTTAGTTTAGCTCATCCATTCAGATATGAAAATCCTGTACAAGTACTTAAATTATCACAAAATTTGAATGGCGTTGAATGTATATATCCATATGGAGATATTTTTAAACCAGAAGGATATATTAATGAATTAGCTAAAATACATCTTGATGAAATAGCTACAGAATGGTTTGATTTACATATTACAGGTGGAAGTGATGCACATAAAATTGATGATATCGGTACCGCTGGATTAATGAAAACTCATTATGAAAAATTCTTAAAAGAATCCAATTTAAATAAATATAGAAATTAAAATTTACTATTATTAATAATCTGACATGCAATACTTAGACACCAAATCACACCCACCCAGTCGGCGTACCATATTGTTCAGCCCAATCATCGAGAAGACCATCTATTTGATTGTCGTCGTCCAGTTCAGAGTCGGAATCAAAATCAAAAACGCCGTATTTTGAAATTTTAAAATCAAGATAATTCCCGTCCCCATCCCCCCTCCAACCAAGAGACATTTTGCGGATATTTTCGTTGCCAAAGTCTCCCGTATCCTCTAACGTTGTGTCTCGTAGGATTCGGTCATCGTCAGTCCGACAGTCCCAACGATAG
>SL_4KL_010_BRINEDRAFT_10000979_pt1 | contig 15497 bp, 16 predicted proteins | sample SodLak_010_BRINE_2_FD_10664 | JGI IMG/M metagenome (IMG submission 10664)
CGAGGATTCCTCCGTGAATAATCCAACCAGTAGATTATCCCGGCTGTGAACTTACGGGTTCGCTGAAACCAGCAATGTTGGGTAAGTTGAGTCACGGCTACGATGCGTGATAAAATGAAAAGGTTGGACGAACGATGTCGTTCGTGGTAGTGGGACCGGTTTACAGGTCGCGGGGCTGGACGGTCTTCCGGTCGTTGTCGCTTGCGCGACGGGCGGCGTCTTCGAGTAGTTCTTCGACTTCTGCATCGAATGCTTCATAAAAGTCTGAAGCGACGTTGTGGTCATCGAGCGCGTCCTTAACGGCTGCTTTAACGATAAGTTCTGTCATACGACATTGTAATCAATGTACACCTTTGTTAAATACTTGTGGATTTCTTTTTGTGGAAGCAAGATTATGAAAACAGTGTTAAAACGAGTAAACACCAGCCAGTCAGGTCGCCTTTGAGGATCTTGGCGTGGTATTTCAAAGTGCTTTGATACGCCACGTTGTTGCAGCGGTATATGACCACTTTTCAACGGTGATGTTCTGTGCGTGTTCTTGTACACGAAGCATGAGTGCACCAATTTCTTTTGCTGAGAGTTCTACGTCATCAGCAATGAATTTCGATTTGATGTACATTTCACCACCGTTTTGTGTAACTTCGTTCCGGAGATACTGTGCGAGTTTTTGAGCTTTTGGTGAAAGGTTTTGCGTCGTGGTTTCAGCAGTTTGTGTTGCAGACATGGTTTCGCCTATCTCTTTGTTAGAACCATATCATAATATAAAGGGAACATTATTTGATTGGTTTTCCACGTTTTAGGGGTGGGTTTTACACTTTTCACGACGTTTTATACTTGTAGTAGAAAGACTCTAACACACGAATCTGGTGTGAAGTATTTGAAAAAAATAATTACCAATCATTTTTGTTAATATGGTGGGTGGATTGTGTGAACTATATTTAAGCCTCACATCACCCATGTGTTTTTATGAGTGAGTAAACTACTATATACTGTTATGAAAAACAGTCGCACAATACCAATCAGTCGCCGAAAACTCCTTGCAGTTGGGAGTACCGCTACAATTCTAACATTAGCCGGGTGCACAGACACAGATGAAAACAATAACACCGGGGACAACGACACAAGTGAAAATACGCTTCAAGGAGATAACGCGTTCACTGCAACCCCAATTCACGTTCACCCAGACGAGATTCAAGTAACTCCTACTGATTTTGACGGTGAGTTACTCTACGATCAAGAACCAATCGAAATCCCTCCATCTGATAGCCGAGACTCAGTCGATGGAGAATTCTTAGCTTCCGACGTTGTTCTCGTAACACCTGAATTCACCGAAGTTGTGATATCAACACTGTACACGTGTGAAAATGAAGAAATTGCATCAGAACTCCGAGCAGTAATTGATGAAAGTATTCAAGAGATTTACGATGTTGACGTAAGTGAAGAACTAAGTATTGGAACAAACGGTGTTGTATACGGAACAGATGATACTGGTGAGGGTGAAGGACTCGCAAAAGGTGTTCTAAGAGTTGAAAACATTGTTTGTCACCAAGGATATGTTGAAATTGGTGCACCTACACGAACTCTCACTCGAAGGTTGGAAGATCAACTCGAAAACACAGTTGAACGAATTAATTCATTGTGAACACAAGTGTTGCGCAGATTATCGCATGTCCTCTACAGAGACATAAGAACAACTATCGGCTGCAATCCATTGTGTGGCTAAATTAGATTCCTCACACGAGCTAGGGATAATGATACACCTATCTCCATTGGAGCTTGAGGTGAAATAGTACTCTAATTCGAACGTTTGAGAAGATGATACAACATTCTCATCGGAGCCAGTTGTAATAGGTTGGTTTGACATAGGCGTCTATTACAGTATACTTATTCACTTCTACTTTAATGATGTGGTTCCTTCACACACAGTGGCACACATTACCCATTTGAAAAAAGAACAATAGTATCCAAACCAATACTTTTTATTTACAAGGGTTTAAACAACAAGTAGTGAATCATTCGAATGATTATGAGAGCACTGTGAAACTGGTAAATTACTAACTATGTCACCGGGAGAAACACGTGTTCGATAAAACAGGTAAACAATGAGTACAAGTGAAACTAACGATTGGGGGGACATAACTGGAGCATCGCACACTGACGAGATCACCTCGTTATATATGAGTAACACGGGCACCGAAAATAATTTATTTTTACTGGATTCCGGCGGGTGCATCGAGCTAGAAAACCCGCACCCGTTATTTAACGTAGAAATCATTGAGAATTATGAAGCATTTCATTCGAAGTTAAAACAGATGAGTGCTGAAAAAACATTCAAAAATAGTTACGATGATGAAGACATACTCTTTTTTAAGATGCGGAAAGCACTATCAACAGGATTTGAACAACACGACCAATTCGACCAGTGTATAGAGTACGCATTTAACACAATTGAACACACAAGCGAATACGAAACATTCACTGAGTTTACTACAGACTGGTTCTCAATTCTCATTAACCAGTATAATAAACTTTTACATAAGCAATCACAGTCTGAACTATTAGACCTTCAAAATAACGCGCTCGAATTAGTCAAAAACCACGACATCGATGAGAAAACCGTGGTTTCCGCGATTGCGGAATCACTTAATGTGAACATCAATTCCGTAGAATCAAACCGTGTGGAAAACACACACGAAACCCCGTATTAGCTTCCTGCGTGACGCGTTCAACTGTGCGTTCCACGCACAAACACAGTACAGCGTGTTCCGTCAAGTATTGTAACTGAATTATATCCGTTTGAGGAGTGGGTTTTATGGGAAACACGAAAAACATCCAATTGAGTGATGCTGATTTATCAGTCGAAAGCACGTCAGTGAGTACAGAGCACCTCAATCAAGCGATTACAGATCTTGAGATAACAACGTCGAAAAACATTGCACAGTTAATCAAAGGAATTGAACCAGCATACGAAGACATTACAAACCGTTTGATTGACTACGTTGGTGACCAGTACGCATTCTCTGAAAGCGATTATGAAAACCTGAACAACGAAACATGGTTTACCGAAGCCTCATTTTGGCCGTACAAAGATGATTCTTCAAATAATTTACTTCACAATATTTCGTACGCGTACACTGATTCAAATACAGAAGAAACCCTGTGTTCGCTCATAGGGAAACCAACACACCATCTTAAAGAACACAGTGCCTGTGAGAACACAATCGCGTTCAGAAACCCTGAAACGAACACTGTAAGTGTGATGGGCGGGCCAAGTTCAGTTAGTGGAATTCACACGACATTGATTAGTCACGTGTTCCAACCAGAACTCCACGTAGTTGTTGAGTACAAGAAAACATTGTACAAGATAACGATTACCGCAAAAGCTTTGAGTAATCCGTATCGTGACTCTCCTCACAATTTAACCGATGTTCATGATGAACATATTAGTCACGTAGAACAGTTATGTACTGAAAACAAACACGCTAAATGGGTTCCGTGTGACATGCATGTTCGCGGTCCTTTAAAACCGTTACTGCATTGATTCACAAATCCCGTGCGTGAAGTATGTAAAAACGGTAATTGACTACTAGCACAGTGTACAACTACAACAAAATGAAATCATAACATATGACTCAAAATCAAGAACTACAATCTGAATTGCTTACGTACAGCGAAAACATAGGTGATGAACAACATCGTCCAGAACCAGTGTTTGAAGGTGAAATTAACACCCGGATACTCGAAGAAGTTGCACGGAATCTCTCTAGCCCAGCTGAACACATTTTATTGAACATTACTCCTGAAAGAGTTCGATTCACCTCTGTTGAAAAACAAGATGACGAGCTTAATTCAGTGTCACAAACGGGGGAAATCCCTGCTGAAGAGTGGGAATCATTTTCATTGAACGATACCGAATCGTATACTGCAGTAATTCAACCGTATCAAGGGATCGTGAAAGCGTTCACGTCAGATCCAACCGAGTCTATAATTGAAGTATCGTGCACGTCTTCTAAGTACTCTGACTTCGGGATGAATGTGAGAGAACACAGTATGTTCACGACGGATTCTGAGTATGGGAGTGACGAACCACAAACGTTGGATGTGTTTTCTGTTGGGTCTGTTACAACCAGTGTGCTTCGGAACCCGAATCATAACGCGTTTGAGTTAACGGGATTAGAGTATGATTCAACGATTACACTCGAAAACACGTTTGAATTAAAGAAATGGCTTCGGTCGAACGCGAATGCTGACACGGATTCTGTAGTGTTACTTGCGTTAAGCACACGAGGGGATTCGAGCACCGAAAGTAGTGTTGTCTCGTTCACAGAATTCTGTGTTGAAACTGCTTCGATTATTGATTCGCTTGTATTAACGGGTGACGAAGGGATTTCAAGTATTTGTGTGACAAATGAAGGAAAAACTAATGACGTGTATGGAAATGAACTTCTCCCAGAAGAACACAATAATAACCGATTGATTAATTTCGCGTTCTATGATACGTCATTGTTGAAAAACGTGTTTAAACACGTTTTGAAGGAATCTCTTGAAGTTGGTGATTTCAAGATTCAGTTCTCTCACCAGTACCCGCTTCACATCTCACATGTTATCAAAAGTGTGGTTGATGTAGAGACGAAAAGTATTGCCACAACGACGATTGCGCCAGTCATGGTTGAGGAAGTACCATATGATGACGATATTATTCAAGAGGATTGATACTAATAGGTGATTGATGTGGTTCGAATTCAGTGCTTGTCAGGCAAGAGTTTCTTATTAAATTGAATCATATAGATTGTATGGACGAACAAAATAGCATAAGGAATACTCAACACAGTGTTGACACTGCAAGTGTTCGTGTGTCTCTTGATGTCGAAAGTGTGCTGGTTGATACATTCTCATATTTCATTCCGGTGTACAATGAACGGCATGACGCTAATTACGGTGTGTCGGATATTGATTGTTGGGAGTGGGCTAGGGAAGAAGTTGAATGGGAACATTTTGATGGGTTGATTCATGAGGGTTGGCAAGACCCGGTTGAAAACATGGAACCAAAAGAAGAAGATTTAGCAAGTGTTGTGAACGATTTCGCATCACATGATCTTGTTCAATTAGATATTGTGACTGCTCGAACGGGAGTTGAAAACAAGATGCTTGAATGGTTATCTCATCATGGGATTACACAGTTTAATCAATTCCGTGCGACTGAAATCCCGAAATCCGAGTTTGATTACAACGTGTTCATTGATGATAAGCCAGGATTGGCTAACACGTTAGGTGAAAAACAATTGCAGTATTTGGTTGTGGGACCGCATAATAAGAGCATGGTTGATCACGAAGACGTGATTGCAGTAGACACCGTTTCAGAAGCAATGGGGCACATGAGCACGCACATGCTCGTGAGTGAGGGTATTGATGAGTACTGGTAAATTAGTTACAGTGGAAGGTATTGATGGGAGTGGGAAGTCAACACTGGTTGATTCGTTACAAAACACAGTGTTTGAGAATAATAATTCAGTCACGTTCACGCGTGAACCAACTAGTTCGAAATCAGGTGAGTTGCTACGAGAGATTTTAAGCAAAGATAACGCGTCGGATTTCACAGAATTATTCTTATTCATGGCTGATCATGCGTCTCACGTTGATAAGACTGTGAAACCTGCGCTACAGGAAGGCGAAATTGTTGTGTGCGACCGGTATTTGGATTCACGATGCGCATACCAAGGGTACACGTTAGAAGATGAGTTAGAAAACCCGATTGAATTCGTGTACGAATTACATTCAGAATGGTCTATGATCCCTGACTGTACAATACTACTAGATATTGATGCTGAAACAGCAGTATCTCGCACAGCACAAAGCGAAAAATACGAGGTTGAAGAACAACTTAAAAGTATTCGACGGAATTACCAACAATTAGTAGCACTTGACCCTGACCGGTTTGTGATTATTGATGCTTCACAATCCATTGAAAGTGTTCTTAACGAAGTCGAAGTCGTGCTTTCAGAAATTATTAAAACAACGAATTGAACAAGAGTTCAGTTAAATTGTTTTCATATGACGGTACACGAACACGAAGACAATTAAGAGAACAACAGCGAGAACCATTGATACACGTATCGGGTTTAATTGAATCATACTAAGAATGAATTGGTACACAACTTGGTCGATGTTCTCAAACGCGAGAAAAAAGAGTACTAAGAAAAACCCGGTGAATAACAATCCGAACAACACAATGTATGACACCATGGATTGTGTTCGCTTCAAACTCATACTCGTATGAACACACTTGAGGAACAAAAACAATGCTGTTTGAATAGTCGGTATGTGGGCGGCGATGAGTAATTCCAAGTTATTATATGCGATGCCCTATAGTCTATGGATACAGTTCAACAACACGAATCACAAACTGTGATTGAGTGTGGTTGACAACACACAACACGCAACGAGCACTATTGCGTGTATAAGTAAGTGCTAAAGCAGTAACAGAGTACAACAATGACTGAAAACACAGAAACTGAAGGGATTAAACGCCCTATTAAACGAGAAGACGGTGAAACGATTGAAGAAACCCTTACGTCAAACGCGTACAACAATATTCTTCCAGCACGATATCTACGGAAGAACAGTGATGGTGAGATAACCGAATCACCAGAAGAACTGTTTAAACGAATCGGTCGGAACGTTGCACTCGCTGAGGCAGCGTTCGAAGCAGCGAAACAAGGTATTACTGTTACGGTTACTCCGGATCAGTTGAAACCCGGTCACCCACGACGTGACGAACTAGCTGAAGCCGTGTTCGGAATTGGTACGACAGCCGATGATGATGTGGAAACCGAGTTAACACCACATAATGTGAACAAGTTCGCATACGAAACGATTGTTCCAGAGCTTCCTGACGAAGTTCGAGAACACGTTGAAGATATTGCGAACGAATTCGTCGAGATGATGGAGGGACTGGATTTCACACCAAACTCGCCAACACTAATGAATGCTGGTGACGAACTACAGCAACTGTCTGCCTGTTTCGTTGACTCACCGTCTGATGACATTGAAGACATTCATCACACGATGAAAGAGGCGGCTGAAGTGTTCCAATCCGGTGGTGGAATGGGGTACGCATTCTGGGAGCTTCGACCGTACGGTGATGCAGTCGGGTCGACTGGCGGGATTGCTTCTGGACCGATTACGTTCATGCGAACGTTCGACCAGATGTGTGAAACGATTGCGCAAGGTGGTGCTCGTCGTGGAGCGCAAATGGGTGTGATGAAGATTTCACACCCGGATGTGATTCAGTTCATTCATGCGAAGAACAAGGATGTGTCGCTAGCGAACTCGCTTCGTTTGAATGATCCTGACGATTTCACGCATAATTCGTTCGCTGAAGCGCTCGAAGAAGCACGAGAACTGATTGATGAAGATGGGAACATTCCAAAGCACCTTCGGAACGCGGCTGAGGGTCACTTGTCGAATTTCAACATTTCGGTTGGTGTGACTGATGAGTTTATGGAAGCGTTGTTCAATGATGAAGAGTTCACTTTCACGAATCCGCGAACGGGTGAGGCTCACATCGCTACTCCAGAAACAAAGGAACTGTACGATCTTCACGGACTTGGTGAGTACGTTGAAGTTGGTGAAGAAATGTCGATTCCTGCAGACGTTCTGTGGGAAGATATTGTTGAAGGTGCGCACGAGAATGGTGAACCAGGGATCATTTACCTTGAACGTGTGAACAAAGAACATTCGTTCGATGTTGAAAAACACCCTGAACATGAAATTAAAGCGACAAATCCTTGCGGTGAGCAACCGCTCGAAGAGTACGAGGCCTGTAACCTCGGACACATCAACCTNTCAACACTCGCATCACTTGATGCACCCGACTACCGTGCTTGGTTCGACGAACACGGTGACTCGTACGAAAACCTTGAATACGCGATGGAAGCGTTCATTCAAGAATCAGTTGACCTTGCCGAACTTGATCGTCGCGTTGAATACGGAACCCGATTCCTTGAAAACGTTGTCACAATGTCTGATTTCCCCGTTGACGAAATCAAACGAACAGTTCGTGACATGCGAAAAATCGGGCTAGGAATCATGGGGCTCGCACAACTGTACGTTCAACTCGGAATCAAATACGGTAGTGAAGAAGGAAATGAATTCGCCCGTCAGTTGATGACTCACATCAACCATGAGTCAAAATGGAATTCACACAAGCTTGCAGAAGAACGAGGGACATTCAACGAATACGAGAAATCGAAGTACGCAAACCCGACCGACTACCCTGAATGGTTCGAAAAACAAACCGGGTTGAAAGCTGAGAAATGGAAAGACGGGTTCCCGATCCGGAACCACAACACCACAACAATCGCTCCAACCGGGACAACGTCAATGATTGGGAACACAACTGGTGGTTGTGAACCGATTTTCAACGTTGCATACTACAAGAACGTGTCCGATGACGTTCAAGGCGATGAAATGCTTGTCGAGTTCGATGATTACTTCCTACGGATTCTTGAAGCGAACAATGTGGACATTCAGTCCGTTAAAGAAGAAGCTCAAGAACAGATGGCAGCCAACGAATTCGATGGTGTTGATGGTCTTGACACAGTTCCAGATGAAATCGCTGAACTGTTCGTTGTCACATCGGACTTAACTGGGAAAGAACACGCCAGTGTTCAATGCGCACTTCAACAAGGTGTTGACTCGGCGATCTCGAAAACCTGCAACTTCCCGAATTCAGCATCAAAAGAAGACATGGATGAAGTCTACCGGTACATCTACAAGAACGGTGGTAAGGGAGTTACCGTGTACCGTGATGGAACGCGCTCGAAACAAGTGCTGACAACGCGTGCGAAAAACACGGACTTCTCCGATGATGCTGAAGCTGCTGAAGTCATCACGGAACAGATTGAGGAAGTGTTCGGAGGCGTTAACGGGTTCCTCGAAAACGAAGAAGTACGTCAAGAACTCGGTGTTGAACTTGAAACCGTGTTCGACACGCCTACACAAGAACTCGGAGAGAAACGCCCACGTCCAGATGTCCTCTACGGTGTAACCCAACGCATCGATACTGGGTACGGGAAAGTGTACGTGAACATTAACGAAGATGAACACGGGAAACCGTTCGAACTCTTCGCTAACATCGGGAACTCTGGCGGGTTCACCGCGTCGTTCACTGAAGCACTTGCGAAAACCATTTCAACCGCCCTTCGGTCAGGAATCGACCCTCAAGACATTGCAGACGAGCTTGTAGGGATTCGAAGTCCGAAAGCGGCATGGGATAAAGGAGAGCAAATTAACTCGATTCCTGATGCAATTGGAAAGGCACTCCAACGGTACTTGGATGGTGACATCGATAACCGGTACCCGAAACAGCAGAACTTGTCTGAAATCTCAGACGAGGATGTTACTCAGGGGAAAAGTAGTGAAGCCATTGTGAGTAACGATGGTGGGTCTGATACAACGGTTGAAAGTCAGTCTGATGCAACCAGTGATTTACTTGCAGCAGGCGAGTCACCTGAATGCCCTGAATGTGGGAGCATGTCGTTGTACTTCTCGGAAGGCTGCAAGACCTGCGAATCTTGTGGCTGGTCAGAATGCTGAACTGAAACCGTCCCCTATTTGAACTAATTTTTGGTCTCATTTTATGTAATTCGTTGAAGGAGCTGTGATGACTTTCTGATTCTGAATCCCTATGTTTTAACTCATGAGATAGCGTTTGTTGATACAAGATTATCTCATGGAGTCTGTATTAAGCGAGAAGACACGATCATCGATTCGGAAGCACTTGAGTATGGAACGTCATGCTGAAACTGTTAAAGAAACATTCTTAGCTTTACCAGATATAGCTTCTGCAATCTTGGACGTGTTTAAAGCTGCACCGTACTTGATTTTCGTATACATTTTAATCGCAGGAATCGACATTCAATACCGGATTATTGGCCCTCCGGACATTGAAACCGCAACGTTGAGTATTATTTTAACACTTGTGTTAACGACTATTGCAAACGGATTATGTTACATTGAGGCATATAACACGCACACGAATCGGCAACGTGTCCCAAAAACAGGGAAATACGTTGTGAAAAAGACACTGACATTAACTGCGACATTGCTTGCGAGTGCGTTCTTCATTATGTCTGGGTTATTTTTATTTGTTATTCCCGGAATCTACCTTGCAGTACGTTTTTCGTTAGCAGGTCCTGCATGTATTATTGATGACATGGGTGTTCGTGAAAGCCTGACACAAAGTATGCGAGCAACAAAGAATAAAACATTATTCACCTACATTACACTCGGGAATGTAGGTGTCGTCATCGCAATTTCACTACTTCTCATTGTGAGTTCTACTGGTTGGCCTCACATTTTATTTGTTCTTTTTGCATACGGGATTGTTCCACCAATTGTGCATGTGTTGCTTGCTGTGTTATATCTTAATGCTTCGAACGGGAATCGCGTGGATTTTTACGGTGACAAAAGAGAATTAACCACGCGACAAACCGTGGAACGTGAACACAGGAATGATTCAGATACGGTTTAACGTAACGAGGTACGTGTTATCAGCGAACGTGTTCTCTTCTACTTCACGTGTTTCAATTTCGAATTCTTCCCAATGTGTTGTGTAGTTTTGAAGCGTGGTAAACACAGGGTCAGCTTCAGCTCCTCGGGTTTCTACTTTAAGTTGTTGCTCATTAGTTCCTTCAACATCTTCGAGAAGCACATCGATTAGTTGAACGGTATCTTCCTCATTGATGAGGTACACAATATAATTTTTCAGGAATTCAAGGTACATTTCGGTCGATACTTCAGGGTAGTTCAAAGTTTTCACATTGTACCCGATCCATTTACTTGGTGAGGGTAACCATTGGACACCACCATCATCTGCAAGTGATTTACACGCGACAATGCGTTCATTAAACATTTGTTGTGTTTGAGCTTCAGTGACGAGAAGAAACGCGAAATGTGATTCCATGAGGTTCATGAGGACTTTTACAGATGTTGATGAACCAGGTTGCCCAACAAATAACGTGTAATGAGGACGGTGTGAATCACACTCTTCACAGTGAATGCTTAATGAATTGAAAACCCCGGATTCGATTCCAGGGTAAGAATCTGATAAGTCGAACGAGAATAATTCACTGTTACAGGCTGGGCAAATCACGTTCCCTTGAGTGATGTTTGTTCGAGGAAGTGGTTGAATTGAAGACGAGGGCGTACTAGTGTTTGTTATTGTTACTGTGCTACTTGCGTCTGTACCAATGAGTTGTAATTGTGAGTCATTATTCGAGAGCACAAAACCGCGTACATCATTAATGTTTGATAACGAAAGTTCTCGTGTTTGGTCTGTAGAGTCGTTTTCATGTAAAGGGATACCTGATGCTTCTGCGATTGCTAATAATGTTTCGACAGCGTTTGATTTACCAGTAATCTCGTATAATTCACAGAATTCTTCAAGTCCAGTCATGATTGAATCGTCTACAGTGACTGTTGTTCTGCGTCCTTTGTTTTCAGAACTCATTACGTGAGTTAATTCGTGGTTAAATTAAAAACCTTTCAAACAAAGTGTGATGGGAGATGAAGAACAGAATTTCAAACGTGTTTTGATTTGAAGGGTTTAAAAGTAAGTGTGTGTTATGAGTAATTGGAATACGAATGGGTCCAAATTTGGCCCTGCAGATTCCGTGGAGGCGGACGTAGTTCGCCTAGTCAAAAACAACAATGTCCAAAACAATGGTCAAAAAACCCTTGATGCATGTCAGGGGAACTTGACCGATACAGGCATTGGGGTGCCTTTCGATGGAGGGCTTTCTCCCAGCCCTTCGATGATAAGATAACCAGTGACATCCTTGACTCAGTGTAAATCAAATAATGTTGTAATAATTAACACTTGTGCGATGAACCGATTGGTTTATTACAATGGGTTTCTTCATTTCTGGTGTAGACATGTACGACTTAACTAAATTTCAGCGCGACCTACTGTACGTTATCGCAGGATCAGACGAAAAACACGGACTCGGGTTAAAAACCGAACTGAAAGAATACTACGAAGAAGACATTCACCACGGGCGATTATACCCGAACCTTGACGTACTAGTCGAAAAAGGACTCGTGAAAAAAGGAACAATCGACCGTCGAACAAATAGTTACGAGCTCACACGACGCGCACGAGATGAAATGGAACGTCGCCGGGAATGGGAAGACCAGTACATTGACCTTGATTAATACGCACCCAAAGTACTTTCAAAAACACTGATTTTTAACACGGGTTTCACAAGTGGGACGAACAACGTTCCACTGTTTTCACAAAGCAAGGATGCATTAGTGTTCATCAGAAATTAAAACACTTATACGAGTGTGAACCGTACTATAAGTGTATAAATGAGCGATCCAGAACCAGAATACAAAGCTGGTAACATCCAAGTTCTCGAAGGTCTTGACGCAGTTCGTGAACGCCCTGGGATGTACATCGGTTCAACAAGTTCAAAAGGACTTCATCACCTTGTCTACGAAGTCGTTGATAACTCAATTGACGAAGCACTAGCAGGGTACTGTGACACGATAGAAGTTAAAATCCACGAAGATAACTCAATTAGCGTGATTGATAACGGGCGTGGAATCCCAGTCGATCATCACAAAGAACATGACACATCAGCACTCGAAGTGATTATGACCGTGTTGCACGCGGGTGGGAAATTCGATAACGATTCATACAAAGTAAGCGGGGGGTTGCACGGTGTTGGTGTGTCAGCCGTAAACGCATTAAGTGAATCACTGTACGTAGAAGTTAAACGGGATGGTGAAGTGTTCGAGCACACTTTCAAGAAAGGTGTTCCACAAGGCGAATTAGAACGTGTTCGGGACATGGAAGCTGGTGAAACGTCAGGGACAGAAATCCGTTTCCATCCAGATAAAACAATTTTTGAAGAAACAGTATACGAATTCACGGTCTTAGAGACACGATTGAGACAACTCGCGTTTCTGAATTCTGGAATTCAAATCAACATCGAAGATGAACGCTCAAACTCAGACACTGCTGGTGAACGGAGCGAATTCTTGTACGATGGTGGGCTTCGTGAATACGTTGAATACTTGAATGAAAGTAAAGAAGTAGTTCACGAAGATGTGGTTTACATGCACGGGACCGAAGAGGTTGAAGGTGTTGGAGAAATCGACGCTGAAATCGCGTTACAAGTAACTAACAGTGCGAGTGAGTCAATTCATTCGTTTGCGAACAATNTTAACACTCCTGAAGGCGGAAAACACTTAACCGGGTTTAAAACCGCTGTGACACGGTTATATAATTCGTACGCGAAAGAAAACGGGATGCTTGATGAGTTAAACGGGACTCTTTCAGGGAATGATGCTCGTGATGGGATGACTGCAATCATTTCGATTAAGCACCCTGACCCGCAGTTCGAAGGGCAGACGAAAAGTACACTTGGGAACGCAGAAGTTCGAGGGGTTGTCGAGAGTCTTGTAAGTACCAAATTAGACACGTTGTTTGAGGAAGAACCAACGATGGCGAAAACGTTAGTTCAACACTCGATTGATGCTGCGAAAGCCCGTCAAGCAGCAGAAAAAGCAAAGAAGTTAACTCGTCGGAAAAGCGCGTTAACGAAAACTACTCTCCCGGGGAAGCTCGCGGATTGTCAGTCGAAAGACCCTGATGATGCAGAATTATTTATCGTTGAGGGTGACAGTGCCGGGGGAAGTGCAAAACAAGGACGAGATAATTCAATACAAGCGATTCTTCCACTGAAGGGGAAAATAATTAATGTTGAAAAACATCGATTGGATAGGGTGTTAGAAAATACAGAAATTCAATCGATTGTGAAAGCAATTGGTGGGGGTGTCGGTGACGACTTCGATGTTGAAAAAACCAGATATAACACCATTATTCTAATGATGGACGCTGACGTTGACGGGGCTCACATTCGAACGTTGTTACTAACGTTCTTGTTCCGGTACATGAAACCATTACTCGAAAATGGGTGTGTGTACGCAGCACAACCACCACTATACCGGATTAAATACCGTGGGAAAACATACGATGTGATGACTGAGAAAGAACGTGATAAAGTTGTTCAAGAGAAATGTAATGGGAATCCAAAGCAAGTACAGCGGTTCAAGGGTCTTGGAGAAATGAACCCGACGCAACTTTGGGATACAACAATGAACCCTGAAAATAGGCAACTAACTCGCATTGAGATAGATGATGCTGCAAAAGCAGACCGGACATTCTCAGTGTTAATGGGTGATGAAGTGAAACCACGAAAGGAATTCATCAGCAATAATTCAGATGGTGCCTCATTCATTGATATCTAACTGCTAAACCCGTCACCGGATTTGTTTTCTGCAATTCGTCTTAAAAACATTCAGCAAGTGTTAACTGCAGTAAAAAAAGTGAACAGTACAGTGCGTACAGAAACGTATACGTAGTTAGAAACCGAACTCGAAATCGATTACTCACTTCACATTCAACGATGGATTCAACACAAAATACCGATACCCCTAGAGCAGACGCAGAGAACATAGTTACCCCTGATGTCAGTGTAGACGCTGAATCACACGACATCGAGAGTACAAAAGACTTGATTGTCTCAGTTATCAAAGACCAGTCTGATAACTTAGAAAAAGCATGGCGTGAAGCCATCTCGAACATTCTAGATTCCTCTGGTGATTCCGCATGGTTATGGTATGATATTCACCGAACCATCATTACTGATAATGGTGACGGTATCCCGATACAGGATGATGATGAACGGAAACTCATTACTCACATGGGTGAAACTAGTAAAGACCGTTCTGATCATGATACGATTGGTCAGTTCGGTATTGGGAAAGGCCAGTACATTGCCAAGGGAAGAGTCACCGTTCTCACTCAGGGTGATGCACTACACTTCGACATCAATAATTGGGGTGTTGAAGATGGAGCTCGTCAAACTAAGATCGATGACGCAGTTGCGTTTACTGAACAGTTTGATGAAGACTGGGCAGAACACGTTGAGGAAGGCATTGAGAAACACGCTGGTGGACTAACGATTGTGATTAGTCACTATGAAGAAGAGGTTCCATCACGTGGGTACAAATGGGATAGATTTGAAGACCAGATCAAAAAACGATTCAAGTTCACTGAAATATCTCAAAACACAAAAGTGTACGTGAATGATGAACGTATCTCAGATGGTGAGATAGAAAGTGCAACGTCTTCAGGAAAAGCCACTTCGAAAATCCTTGATTCAGATGAAACTGGCCGAGTGTACATTGAAATTGAGCATAAAACATACAATGATATCGAGGTGTACTCGAATGGCGTGTTCGTTCGGTCGCTGAACACTGACGCGTTCAGTGGTGTGATTGTCACTGAACGAAATTTAGATTTGAATTTCGCCCGGAACGAGATTAAATCGGGGTGCACGATTTGGAATACTATCGAAAATGAGATGGACGAAATCAAGTTGAATATTTGTCAGCAGATGACAGAGGATGACTTGAGTAGCGCT
>SL_4KL_010_BRINEDRAFT_10000980_pt1 | contig 15489 bp, 11 predicted proteins | sample SodLak_010_BRINE_2_FD_10664 | JGI IMG/M metagenome (IMG submission 10664)
TTCGGTCGTGTTTTGTGGCGTAGTCTTGGATGATCTCTGGGGTTCGGTCGGTGGAGTTGTTGTCGACGACAAGGATGTCTGTGTTTTTTGTGTGAGCAAGGAAGGAATCGAGTGTGGTTTTCACGCCATTATAATCATTATAAACAGGAATGATAACAGTGGGCTCAGGATTCGTCATTCAGGTATTAGCCAGTGAGGGAAAGAACTGATATAAAATTAAGTAAGTTGCATAGTTCTGCATCCATGTCCGTTTCATAACTCCAAAAATTGGATTTGCAATACACCTCTCCGACCAATATTTTAACCAACAGTTAACCAGACCTTGTGAGAACTCGTAAATAAATTTATTGCAACCACATTATGTATTGAATAATGATCACGTTTCAGAGTCACAGAATCGAAAACATAGTTTGAAAGGTGACAGCTGTCGTGGGGTGGGTGTAGAGTGTCACGGATATCCGTTCTAATTTAGCAGAAAATACCGTCCTCTGATTGGATATCGTGGAGATTACTGACGAGAGAAATTCGGTGGAAGTGGTGACATATACACCGGCGGATTCGGTAATTGCTGATCGGATTCAAAGAGCATTCCTTTTGCTTAGTTGAGCGAGCGTACTCGCACAATGAATCTCGTTTGGCTTCGCTGCCGGTTCAGATCGCTCTTTTCAGGCATTTCTCGAAAGCTTCGTTAAATGTCTGACTGCGATGAGCTGGCGTACACCTCGTTCACCAACCGGTTCTCACCAACGCTCGTTGCCACTCTCCGAGCGGTTTTCGATGATACCATCGAGAATCTCAACTGGGGAAGAAACAACCTATTGCCTTCGAAATCTTTACCATACAACCAAGTCCTCTATATAAATCTACATGCTACACAGATCATATATAAACCATATTGAAAAACTAGAGTATTTTTTGGAGGTGTGTAACATCCCGAATGAATACATTTGCTTAGTAGGGAGTTCTTCATTAGCTGTGCGAGGAATTCGAAAAAATGGAGACCTTGATTTTGCGGTTCATCCAAAAAAAAGGCACAAGATCAAAGAAAGCGTTCTCCCGACTGATCTTTCGATACAAAAGAACAGATATGATTTTATGCAGATAACAGATAGGAAGTTAATTGAGAATTCATCCCTACACGATAGCTTAGATGGTATCAAGATTGTTAGGCCAGAAATAACCATTTCGTTCAAAAATCACCGAGGAAAACAAAAAGATGAGCGAGACGTAATTTCTCTTGGTGAATATAGCTCAAGATCCAACGATTGGGATTGGAGTACTGTTTATTATGATGACCATCCAGATGCAGGACTTGATCAGACAAAATCCAAATTAAAAGAAAGGTTCTCATTGAACGATAGTGTTATATTAAGAGCCGCTGAATCTATCAGATATAATGGATACAAATATACTGCTATTAGAGCTGCTGAGGAAGTTTTCGGGAAATCGAAAGTCGAACGAGTTATTAATAAGCGAAGCAACAGTTTTGAGTATTATCACCCGGGAGAAATACTGTATAGACAGTACAAAGGTGAGAGATTTAATGGATATCATATAGCACTAAAACGAGCAATGGAAACAGGTGATGTTCACTTAACACCTCAAAATATAGATTACAAAGTCGGTGAATTTGACCAAATCAGTTTGGAAAATATAGGCCCAGTTCGTGTTGATGCAGAATTTCGAATAATTAACCCTTCTGTGTTCTTAGCTTACTTGACAAGAGAAATTAGATATATTCCAATAGAAAGAATATTTGATAAAATAGAGAGAGATTATAATAAAGAGTGGTTATTGGATGAATTGGACTCAAATAGTGATATTAAATCCGTTGAACGGCATAAAAATGAAATTCTTGATGCAGGAGGTGGATTAGTATATTTCATCTCTTGGGGGAGTATGATTAATAATTTCGACCAAATTGAAGAGGACATAGATAATGAGTATGAAGTTCAGGAAAATATTATTTTTGATATGAGCGATAATTTAGAAGATTTTATTGAAGAAGCTTACGTGATGCAAGAAGCATCTCCTTTCGGAAAAGAATGGAAAAAATACCAATTATCCAAATTTGATCCAGTAATAAAGCTAATGAAGGTAGAAATTCATGAAGCAAGTTCAAGTGAGAAACTATTCAGACAGCTAAATTCATTCAAACACAACCTACGTGAAAATTACTATTCAGATGTTCCGATCGGGTGTTATTATTCTATTCTTCACTGTTCCGATAATTGGAACGAAAATATTGAATTGAGAACTATGATTGACAAGTATGGAGCAAGCTCACACTGATGGTCAACTAAAATCCGATAGATTCGTATATGAGGAGTTCACCCAAGTATTCGTGAACTCTATGCTGGAGGAATCTGTAAGGAAAGTCAAAAAAGATGGAATCCTAGCATTCTTACGCTCTGCGGTACGATTCATCGGAAGGAAAATTCGCCCTCGCTTTTGTTGGCAAAGATCTTCATGGCGTATTTGGCATCAGTACCAGCGTTTGCAATATGGTCAATCCGCACCAAAACCATATGATCTTATTACTATAGATCCGAATGACATTGATTATTTTATTTTTCCACAACTAGTTATGCCGAAGACCAAGCGATACTTCAGGACATTTGTAATTGGGGGAGATTGGGACCAAACAATAAATAAAAAATGTTGGACAAAATCGGATAGACCGAACAAATCACAATTATATCCAATTGACGAATCACTCATGTTTCAATCATTTAAGTCTCATTTCAAAAATAATATACCTTGGACTGAGACTGAATTTTATTCTTATTGTGATTCGTATCCAATGAATGTCTCTGAATTCTATCGTGATCCTGAAGATCGGTTAGAAAGACTAGAAAAAATCGATGATCTATATGAACATATGAAAACAAAGGGGTATAAAAGCCAACGTGAACTGAAAAAAGACTCTGAATCCCCGTTTTCGGTAAAAAAAGGCATTCCTGAAGAACATGAATTAAGTGTTGCTATCGGTCGTGATGGGAACATTTTTCGTGAGCACCAGGCCCGTCACCGGCTATTAATAGCAAAATTGATAGGGATTGAAGCTATCCCTGCGAAAGTGTCGGTTCGGCATACTATGTGGCAACAACGGCGGTTACGAATAACTTCTACCGATAACCTCGATAGTATAGGAACAGTAGACAAACGATACATCGACCATCCAGATATAAATCACGCTGTAGAATCTTATGAGAATTAATGGCACCGCCTAATCTTCAAGAGCCAGTTGAGACGTGGTAGAGCCTGCGCAATCTCTTCAAGGCGGTCATGGTTGAATAACTGTTCATCCCAGTCGTACTCGGTAAGAAACTTATTGAGAGTTCGTTTACTCTGGGCCGGAAAGAATTCACGTTCTATCCCTATCATAATCTAGTTACTGGCCGCAACAAGACTTTTAGCGTAGGTTTTCGCGTTATGACGCTTGCAGGAGACAGCGACTCGAACTCGTCGAAAACACATACACACAACAAAAAGTCCGTGATTGGCTTCTTCGTCCTTGCTGGACTCTACTTCATGCTCCATCTTCAACGTGCAAATCTGAGTTATCTAGTAACCCTTACACATTGGATTTGCAGCTGAGTGTCCGAAGAACATTGAAAGTGGTGCTGACCACTCTCAGTTGGTCACCCAACCACTTTTGTTGAAACACGCATTTGACCTTGGTCATCCCCGCCAAACCCCCAAAACAAACGCGTCTTTAGACATCCCAACCAGAGAGAACACGCCTTATTTTGAATAAACGTGTTGCTCTAGTCTTTAATTCGGAATATGGCCCTAACCGAGCATAAATGATATAAATAGTGATTGTTTTGATTATTGTTTATATTTTTGACAAGTTCAAATTGATCTCAAAGCTGTACACTATATTAAAAAACAAGGCTTACATTAGTCGAATAGTTCTAATGGATTGATACCCAATGACTGATTCATCAAAACTAATTAATTATCTACATCGTCTAGACCAGGTGTGTGAAGAACGAAACCTCCCAAAGGAGAAGATATGTCTAGTCGGTAGTGCAACGCTCGCTGCCCACAATCTCCGAGAAAATAGGGATCTTGATATTTATTTCGATCCCTCCGTTCAGATTGATACAAGCCGGACAAACACGATTGAGTCATCCTCCAATAGATACGAACATCTTGGTATCTCGGATCAGGATCTCCTTACAAATCCACGCTACCACGAAATGGTCAATGGTTACAAAATCGTTAGGCCAGAGATTGAGTATGTTCACAAACAGCGTCGCGGGTGGGATAAAGATGCAGGTGATATCGAACTTCTTGAGCAATACCGTCAAGAAACAGACGACTGGAATCTTGAACTCGAAGCGGAACTTGAGAACTACACTCCTGGCCCCCTTCATCTCCTGCAACGCGGTTTTAGTTCTATTAAATCAAGCGGGGTCCGTGCTACAATGAATCATGGAGTACAGTACCTCCGCTGGCACGGACCACTGCCGCGTCGCTCTAGCTACAGTGGACAGCCGACGACTATCCCTGGCAAAGCACTATGGTCACTTCGCCAGGACGGCTTGTCCACTACAATCCAACTCGGGATTCGGCTCATAAAGCTCAAAGAACCAACTGGCACGTTTGATACGTATAGCCGGCTTCGCCACAAAGCAAAACTTGGTACGCTGGTGGAGCGACAGCTTGAACTAAGATATCCAACCGCGCGATTAATAACCGAACAGTATGTTGACTGCATATTTTCAAGATACGATATTATTATTCGTATTCTCGCTGCCGAAGCCCTGCAAACTGGCGAAGATATTCCATCAATAGTCTCCAAATTTGAATTAAAAAGTGGAGTAAATCTTCAAAAAGAACTTACTGCAGAATTAAAACGGTACGACGCTTCAGGTACTCCAGCAAAAGTCCCAGTCGGATACGATTCAACGATTCTCAACGGAAATTTACTTGCCATTGCACTACTCAATGACTATGAATTGGTTCCAGTTTCAGTCGGATCTAGCGAAAGCGAGAAGTTGTATAAAAAAGAGTGGTTTGAATCTGATCCGTTTACTGAGAAGGAGTTGAATCTACTCACTGAAGAGTTCTCCAATCTACTTTATCGCAGCAATACACTTTTTGCGTCAATTTTGTGGCCACCTGCACAGGGCCATCACGATGAAATTGTTAGTAAGATTAGAACCGAAAAAGATATTCACTTTGTTGAAAAGGTGAAATTAGAAGATGATAAGTTTGAGAATTTCGTAAGAGAATTATACGCGTCTCAAGCAAGCTTGAACTCAAAACATGTTGAAATGAAAATAGACGAGATGGAACCCTATGAAAAAAACGTCACGATAATCGGTATTGAGGTCCCTGATCCAAGAATCAGGGGTGGCTTCTCAAACGAAGTTATTCAAATGAAAGAACGAATCCGTGAACATTTCACCCCAAAAATTCTCACAGACAACCCTTCTGCAAATTTGATAATCCACGCAACAGACAATTATGAGCATAATAAGAAAACCTGGAAAGTAATTGATGAATATAGGTGAATAATCAAATTGAGCTTTAATTATCTTGTTTAGTTTTGATCATATTAAATTAAACATCAGAATTAGCCCCATATAATATCGATAGAATTAATACTTGTGTTTCTGGTTTGAGCAGGTACTGCTACTATTGACTAACTGTTGGAGAACCTCACAAATCTGCTCAGTTGCATTGGGACTAAAGTAGTAATCGGGATTGAAAATTTGATCTTTCTTTCCGATTACTGACTCAAGTTCATTAGCTGAAGAGATGAGTTGAGCTACGCCTTGTTCAATTAATGGGCTCAATATTTCCGATCCAGAACAATCATAGATGTATGTTTCAAGATTAAACATTAGACCTTCATATATAGCGGTTGAGTATACACCTATTTGTACACTAGATTCAGCGAACAATTGGTACAGCGGCGTGTCAGAGTCATCAATTATCTCAAATTCAGAGTCAACTAACCATGGATATTCGTGTTTCCAGCGATCATACTCTCCAGGATGTAGTTTGTAAACTATATCATAATCCATATCTGGATGTTGAGCCACCTGTAAAGCAAATTGTGAGAGTTCNGCACCAATGGTTCCTTGTGATATAAATAGAATTTGATTTTTTGATCCAATATTTTCATATCTTTGTTTTGCTTGTTGTAAATATGGATATCCGACGGGAATAACTCGTTCACTAGGAATGGGAAACTCAATACCCTCGTTCCAAAATTCACCCCATGTCAGTAGATAATCGGGAAATAGTTCTTTTTTACGAGTGTTATCAAAAGAATATCCAAAATGATCCGAATGGATTACCCCATGTTGAAGTTCTACTACGGGAATCCTTAGACGTTTGCACGCTTCAATAAATATTTCTTTATCGTAACTTACCACGACAACCACAATTTCTGGATTAATCTTTTCAAGTAAAATTTCATACAGCCAGCGGCGAGAGCACCGGTCTGAGAGTTTGTTATGTATTTTTTTAGTCAAATCTATATTCACTCCAAATTCACTATTAATTTTGTTTTCGATATTGAACAATTCTTTACTTTCTTTTGAATTAAGTTTGCTATTGAAAAAACCAATCTTTCTTAATATGGTTCCACCATAATCCAGAAGATCGAGATACCGCAATGGTTCTGTTTTAGCTGGTGACTTATGTTCTAACAAGTATGTTCGTTCAAAATGTATTGAATCAAGTTTACAGGTTTCGTGAATTGGATCGCAGTATATATCCCACCAGTAACCATCCTGCTCTTTTTTTCTTCTCGGATGGCCAAGGAATATTATATCTGACTCGTTCGTAAGTAATGGATTTCGATAAAACAAATTTTTAATCCAAAGTTTGATACCTTTAAGTTGGTTCTTTTTGCTGTTAGGATTAATAGTAGAATGTGCACGCCCAGTACCCGTCTGTTGTTGTATTTCTTGAAATGTTTCATAGCGTACTAGTTCCCAGATACAAAGACCATCAACAGAGATTTTAAACAAGCTCTCGTTCTGTTCAAATTCTTTAAATTGTTCAATCAATGTCATTCTATCATATATTTACCGAAATGCGAAATTGCTATCAACACTAAACACATCATTCAGATTATATGTAAGCATTACACACTTTCCGAATACCCTGTTTGAATTCTATTTTCGGCTCCCAGCCAGTAACCGCATGTAGTTTAGAGAAGTCTGCACATGTGTCATGAACATAAACTGAGTCAGGTATAGGATTTTCAACGTACTCTGGTTCAACAGAAGTATTGAGATACTCATTTAACATTCCAACTACCGTATTAAAATCATATGATTCTCCAGTGCCAACATTATAGACATCATCGAGTTCATACTCAGCAGCCAAGATTGTTCCACGAACTATATCATCAACATGTGTAAAGTCGCGAGTCTGTGTACCGTCCCCGTAGATCTTCGGTGGCCGTCCATTAACGATATCATCGGCAAACTGCGCAATCACATTCGCATATTTGCCTTTGTGCCCTTCAGCTCCACCATACCCCTGGTACACTGAAAAATATCTAAGCCCTGCTAATGAAAGTCCATAATGATTCGAAAAGTACTCTGCGTATCGCTCTCTTGCTAATTTTGAAGCCTCATATCCAGTATTTACTGAAACAGGCAGATCCTCTGAAGACGGATCAGTTTGGCTACCGTATATAGACGATGTTGAAGCATACACTACAGTTTCACAGCCGTCCTTTTGTGCTTGATTGACAACGTTCACGAACCCCTCAACATTTATTTGTGCTCCACCACGGGGATCTTCTTCGTGCATTGCGTATGACGACAGGGCAGCTAAATGGAATACTACGTCGACATTAGTCGGAATGTCATCATCCAGCACACTTTGTTCCCGAAAATTAACTCGATTGTCAAGGTTCTCATCTGTCCCCAAGAACCGATCATCAATTACAATTACCTCATTATCATCTACTAGTGAATTTGCGAGGTTTGATCCAATGAAACCGCAACCACCAGTCACCAGCACCCTTTTTCCTTCCATTAGTTATTCAATCACCTTACACGGCATAAATTTCTTGCTAATGGTTTCGTTCGCTTCAGAAAGACGTTTATTGATACCGTACAGAATCGTAGTTTTGTGTCACCCACGTAGACTTAATACAGCTGGTTAAATTCCGTATAAAAATGCAGATTATAAAATAAACAAATAGTAAACAGACTTTTTTGAATCCACTTGGACTTTAGCAGTGCCTATATCAAAAGCGCATTAAGCATTGGGATACTAAGAATTTCAAAATGGTTTGCGCAATTATTCCAGCGAGGGGAGGAAGTAAAACGATACCCAAAAAAAATATAATTCCTTTCCTTGGTGATCCGCTTATTACGCACTCAATTAAGCAAGCAAATAATAGTGAGCATATCGATGAAACGTATGTCTCAACGGATGACCAACACATTGCAGAGGTAAGTCGTAAAGCTGGCGCAAAAGTTATTAATCGGCCAGATGGTCTCGCTGGAGATCGTTCGACAACAGAAGCTGCGCTTATTCATGCAATTGAACAAATTTCTAACCCGTCCGAAATTATTGTATTACTACAATGTACGTCTCCTCTGCGAAGAAGGGTAGACATTGACGAGCCAATCGGCTTAGTGAGGGAGAATGGATTTGATTCTGCCCTTAGTTGTTGTGAAGACCATAGTTTTTATTGGAAAAAAGAAGATGATAGTGCTATACCAATTAATTATGACCCGAAAGAGCGAAAGATGCGTCAAGAGCTTGAACAACGCTATCAAGAGAATGGATCAATTTATGTGATGAAAAGAGACATTTTAGAATCACAGCACTGTCGCCTTGGTGGTAGGGTCGGTATTCATGAAATGCCAACGGAACTGAGTTTTGAGATCGATACTCCCGAAGATTATCGTATTGTCGAAAGTATTGCATCGACTCTCGAATTCAACTCAGATTTCGTTAAAAGTACTAAATAAATATAGAGGCCGGCACAGAATCATTGACACGCCTCAACTGATGTCTTTCCAGGGTTAGCACCTCGTTCGTAGTTGGCAATGGCGGTTGCAAGTCGAAGGCAGAGAGCCAGAAAGACGTGGAATTAAACACGGACGCGGCCTCGGACGTTCGGCGTCCCGAGGCCGCAGTCCTTACTGGCACCGATTGTTCGTTCAGTTTGTGTTCGGTGGTCGTACATCTCGTCCAACGTGGATTGCTTGAGATGCACGTCCTCATCGTGTTCTTCGATACGATGTTAAACTCAGTACTCGATATCAAGTGGATCATCGATGTTTCGTGGGTTGCAAGGGGCAACTGGCACGACGGCCTATTCGATGAGGTCGTCGTGAGCCAAACATGTCGAAGGCAGTATCACCAACTACCCACATCGGGTGATCGACGGTGAGACGCGTCAAGCGTGACGCGTCTCGCCGTCTCTTCATCGATCTGTTTTCGTTTTGTGAATGCAGCTGCAACCGAAATTTTCTGGCCGGTCGAGACAATCACACAGCCATATCCGTAGTAGTAGCCACCATCGTCTTCATTCTGATCATCTTTGCTTTCCGTGACGTCCTCCTGACTTTCCTCGTTCTCCTTGTCTTCCATGTTATCTGAATCAGGTGTTGGATCGTAGTTCACCGTAGCGTCATCATCAGCTGAATTAGCTTGGATGTCTGGCGAATCGATTCGGAAGATATTGTCGAGCAGGTCGCGGTCGGCGACCTGCTCAAAGAGACAGTGAAACGCATCTTCCGCGACAATCGAAAAATCGGTGAAGAACCGACGAATAGACTGATGCGAGGGTGAACTGACAAAGCCACACTGTCGCCAAATGAGCTCATTTTGGAGTTCATTGGCGACTTGCTTGATTCCGTAGATATCTCGGCTGAAACAGCAGATGACTCCTTGAACAGTTCAGGTGCGTCATGTTCCCGTTTTCGCCCCCACAGGTCAGGGGCGAAAACGGGGAAGTCTTTCAGAAACGAGCAATCAAGATGTTCGAACAGTGCCAGAGGAACCTTATCCACGTGTTTAAATAGCTCTGCGAACGGAGGATGACTCTGTGAGGACGTGGAACTCATATCCCATTAGCCACACCTCGCTTATTGGTGTGTTAACCTTTCTGTGCCGAGCTCTGGTGTCGAAGTCTATTGCAGCGTACAACCAAGACCACTCGCCATTAATTTTGACAGCGGTCTCGTCTACTGCGACCCGCTTCGGCTTCGCCTTTGGCGGGTTGGGAACGCTGTCAGCTACTCAATGTACCCACTGAAAAATCGCCTGATGAGAGCGGCGAACACCGAATAGACGGAGAATCGCTTGTGTATCTCTAAGCGAACAACCGGTCCATGGAGCCGGACGGTGAACGCCCTGAAGGGCGTTGACGTCCGCTCTCGCTCCTAACATTCAAGATTTGCCGTATCCAACGTCTCTCTGATCAGTTCTGGTGACAGCATAGACAACTCAAACCACGGACTGTTCACTTCTCAAACTGGCATAACTAGACAGTGCCGACTGGAGCAACCTATCTAATTAGCGATTAAAAGTGTTCCAGATCACTTATGTGTGATAATTTCGCTTGAATCTATGTAATCCTGTAGCTGCTCGAGTATTGAATTATCTCCGATTCTTTTATTATCATCAAATCTAATCTCTCCACGTGCCTTCTCACTATATCCTACCAAACGATAACCTGGAATATTGGCACCTTTAGAATGGGAACCTCTTTGTGTCACATGATCCCCATAAGACTCAGTCATAACAACTTCTTCGGATAGAATGGTATTAATCAAATCATCTTCTATGCTATCTTGATTTTGGTTATAAATACTTGGAACAAAATTGTATAATTGTCTCACACTCACAGGCCTGTTTATTTCTTTTGTTGGTACAGAGGGCCCTCCTATGATTAGTGGAACATGAGTTACATCATCATCCACGATCCTATGGCCGAAATAATTATTTTTGCCAATCACTTTACCGTGGTCAGAAGTAATTATTATTATTGATTGGTCATATACACCCATAGATTCAAGTACATCAACAAGTGTCTCGATGTGTGAGTCTACTCCATGTACGTATGATTTATATAATGTTGTCAATGATTGAATCTCTGTCTCAGATAAATCAGCCCCATACTGATGCTCTTTCAGATTATTGATGGCGTACTTTGAAATCACTTGTAGCTTATCGTGTTTCTCATCCGAAATTGGACCTGTTATATCTTCCACCATCTCTCGCTTGTATTTCCAAGGAAAATGTGCACCAGATAGATGAACCAGTAAAAACTGGTTTGCATTCGAGGAATCTATCTCGGAAAGGTATCGTTTTATTTCTCTGACTTCAATTCCATCCTTTGTGGGTGGACTTCTACCAGCTACTCTATTTAATTTCTTAATCCCGGGGCGCATCTTCAAGTGTACTAAATTCCCCAAGCTCCGGATTGGATGATCAGCTGTTAGAGCCGCTTTTATCGCTGAAAGATATTTATGAATTCCATCGGCCCCCTCAAAACTGAGATCATTATGTGTCGACAACCCGTTGTCAAAGAATGTGTGCGTTGGCTTCCAAGCGCGGTTTATTCCGGCATAATCAAAAAGCGTAGAAAGTCCATGGCTGTCGGTGAATGAAGCTGAAGTGATGTTATTCTGGGACAATCTCTCCGGGAGGGTTTCATGTCGTTCTATTTTATTGATGTCTGATTTTTTTATTATCCCATGTTCCGAGGGGTATTTCCCAGTGAGAATTGAAGCGAACGAAGTATATGTCCACCCACCTGGTGAAATTGCACGGTTAAATTTAATACCATGTTGGCCAAGCTTTTCGATCGTTGGCGTAATTGTTGGATTTTCAATAGAATTCATGCCTCTAAAACTATCACATACAACCAGAAAAACATACTTTGGAGTTTGACCTTTCGAACTGTTCATTGGCCGGTGTGATTCTCATTTACCGAATCAAATCTTTCGGTAACCAACGAGTGGATTTTCTTATTGTGAGTGTAATTGTCTCCGGTATGAATGATTATGTCATATTTATAACCATCAATACAATCCATGTATTTTGTTCTGATTGATTTTTTTAATTGTGCTCCAGCGTTCGATAAGATACTATCAGTTCTGGACTTTTTTCTGAAGTTCGGCTGGGGGAGCTCTATTTGTATTGCGCTTATCCGTGGCTCATACTCGCTCATTGCGCTTCGCTTGACCTCTATTTTCCACGGTTCCACGTCATCCGTTTTATAAACATCTCTCACAAATTCGACAAATGAGTTCTCAAGTACTTGTTCTCGAACTGAAATTATATCATGCTTTTCCCGGATATCGGATTCGATGTTATCAAAGAGATCTGCTGCAGGAGGCCAGAGAAGTATGTAAAAATAAATTCCATATGAACTAAAAACATCTCTTTGGATTTCCTCTAATCTTTCAGAGTCAATTTTGTTGTCGTGACTTTCAATAATTGACCCCCTACCAACGATTTCTTTACTACCCCGTTTGTATCTTACCGGCACACTTTCTTCACCTTCAATGATATATTTGGCCAAGGTAGAGATATTGCCAACAATTTTTTCCTTTGAATTGATCAAGACAGGGGAAACAGAAGTCAATTCCGAACATCGTGGGTCAATTGAAGAACTATCATATCTTTTTTCATACTCTTGCTCACTTATATTGGCTATCAATGAAAATAAATCATACCGTTCGAAATTATCTGTTCCATATTGTTTCCCAATCAATTTCGAAATTGGATAATTGTTCTCTGGAGTTTGTTTTACGGCACGAATGTTTTTGATTGTTGTTTCACTGATTTTATCTAACGCTGATTTAATATTGGAAATCGGGGTAGACCTCAGGACAAGGTCTATACCTTCTGTGGTCGTATATATAATACCATTGTCACGAATGGACTGAACCGTACGAACCGGAAGTGATTCTGAATCAGTAGCCTTTTTTTGTCGATATGGATTCCGGGGAGTAACTAAACTCCAATCCCACTCTTCCGCTGAGAGGGCGTACTCTTGAATCAGTTCGACATCATTCAGGTCTTTTTGTCGTCTTCTATGCAATTTCAAAGACAGTTCAAGCTCTGGTCGAACTATTTTGAACCCATTTATTCGGTCATGATACCTGGGATCGTGAACAACATCGTAATCATCCATCCCTAACTGCTCATATCGTCCGTGAGACACAGCTTGTACGTTATCGGAAAAATATATAGTCCCGTCTTCCCTGCATTCGGTATCTTCGGCTATTGATTCCCATTTTGTCTCAATTACAGAAGGTGAGAATAATAAATCAACATCCCCATGTGGGCGTATATCCCTATAGGATAAACATAGACTCCCGACAATACAAAATTCTTTAGTATCTATGTCATATTGATTGATTACTTCTTGAAGTTCAGTTCTGTGCTGAAAAGCAAAATGGGATGACACGGTTTTCATTTTGCGTAATGTATCGCTACTTGCTTGTAATTAACGTAATGTGGATCTGAGCTACGCATCAATTTCTTCCGCTACTAATTGCTTATAACGTTGTTCACGTCTTTGAATATATTCTGAATATTCGGGAATTTCGAAAAAAACTGGGTAGATTATATATGCAGGAATTGTATCCCAGCCAAGATACGTAGCGGCAGCAACTCTATGAGCACCATCGATAAGTTGATAACCTGTATTGTTATCTATCCGCGTATAATTTTTTTGGCCATTAATTTCCATTTTTGCATTAAGGGTTGATGAATAATATCTCGCGACAGTAATAGGTGTTTGAAACCCGTTTTGTCGAATATCATCTACTAGATTTACAAAAGCCTCGCAACGCTCTTGTCCAGGCTCCTGTGTCGACCTCTTTGGATCAGATATGAAGTGGTAATATAATGTTTCCTGATAATCTGTATCATTATCGATCTCATTTAAAAAAGCAATTCGATATTCGATATCGTGACGATTTTGCGTCCTCACTTTATCAATTGATATTTCTGATGCGCCAATAACCCGTTTCTGGAGGTGAATAATGGCATTCTGCGCTTTCCACTTTGCAAAGGATTTGGATTTGTTAGTAAATGAATATAAACCTTCTTCCCACAGTATTTTTAATGTTTTCGAAATGTTAATAGTCATTATAAATTGTCGAGATTGGTGTTCTCTCTTGACTCATCCTGTACGTACTATTTGATCGAACAAGTGTTGCTGGTTTCAAACTATCGAACCTAATGCTGAGAGTAGGATATATAAATCTATCTCTCTTATATAGATGATTGTTGGTCAGTTCTCAGCAGTAGCTGGAAGTCATAGCGGGTAGGTGACACATTCGTGTCACTCGACAAAGGATATTTCCAATCAAGACGTTTGTCTCGGAGCGTCAGGCAGCGAACATGCTGGGGCAAGTTCGCTGGCTTGACAGCGTCTATTTCCTATGCTGCCGTGCCGAATCCGTGATTCGGTACGGTAGATGTCGAGGGTTCCAGCGATATCGGTGTGAAAATTGCTACCATACATTCAAGGATCAGACAGGGGCTGTCTTGGCACTCTGCGGTTGGTCGCGCTCCCGTGGACTCTCCACACGCGGACGTGAAAATAGGACAAAGACAAGCCACCCGTGTTAATTCTCGCAGATCGCGGCACCGGTGAACCTTACGTAATCCCAAAGATATCCGCCGATGAATCGACGATACGACTCCTGCTGGTTAACCGCCAACAGGAGTCGCTGACTGTCTATAGCGCCGTCTTTCGGGCGTATGAACCGCTTGATGAGGACCACGTATTCACGAGTGAATACGTTGATAAAGAGGTTCACGTGAACACCTGCAAGAGGACGGATCGCTGGTGCGATCCTGGCCCTCTCTCCATCGAGGCGTCTCCAAAGACAAACTGACACCGTATCTCAGAGCGTTTCAACTTTGTCGTTGAGTCTATCAAAAACCAAGAAAAGAAGCTCTAAAACCATTCTTGAAGCAGTACTGTGAATCACCAACAATCTACGCCACAAGAGCGTAATTCCATACTGTAAGAGTCAGAGAACGATTACCACATCATAGAACGGATGACGACTGACGACGACCAGTTTATTTCGACATATTATTTAACTTCTCTGCAGCCTGTTTAAATCCGTACCCATTCCGCTCGTGACCACGCCAGATCTCCGTAATAACTGGTCCGTCGAAGTCATCGTACAGACCCATCAGCCGCTCAAAATCAATCTCACCCTCACCAATCTGTATCCCCTCACCATCGACACCAATCGCATCAGCTATGTGAAGATATTCGGTGTACGGGCGAAGCGTTTTCGCGTGTTCATATAGATCTTCACCAGCATAGTTGCACCAAAGTTTTGCATGTGATGTGTCGTAACAGATCTTCTGTCCCGTCCGCTCACAGTACTCCGCGATCTCGTCGGCGTCCATGAAGTTGTTGTGGTACTGCTGGCCACCGTAGATCCAGGGTAACGGCGGCATGTTCTCGAGCAACAGCTGCACTCCGTCGTCGTCCAGTTCGGACAT
>SL_4KL_010_BRINEDRAFT_10000984_pt1 | contig 15469 bp, 22 predicted proteins | sample SodLak_010_BRINE_2_FD_10664 | JGI IMG/M metagenome (IMG submission 10664)
ACTCAGAATCCACAACCTGATGAGAGAAAAATTCGGAGTACAAGAATCAATACACCGTTCCGGCGCATCACAATACAGACCGCCATGGAGGTAAAAAAATAAATGTCAGACCAACACGACCATAACCATGATCATAGCCACAGTGGTCCAAATATTCCAAACATTTTCACAGGCTGGCTGGGCTTCCCAGACCCTGACCACAACATATGGCATGGGCACGTACACTTATTCACAGGAGAAGAAGTACTTATACAAAACAAAAAAGAATGGTACGAAAGCCCTAACGTACCCAGCATCTACAAGGAACACAAATACATTTTTAAACAGAACATGAACATGGGAAGACCGGAGGAAACATACTACGAACAAAATGTTGACAGCGGAGAGTTCGCATCCACAATGGAAGTATCGGAAAGCCTTCCCAGCGGCAGAGGAAAACTAAAAATAGANGTAGAACTATCNACAGGCTACCCTCCTTCAGGAGAAAACGACTTCGCAATGGTNGAATACGTCGTCAACACATACCTAAGCTACNANATGCCNAACGGAATAACATTTCTGCCTAAAATAATAGCCAACCCTCTAAACAGGATCTTCAAAAGAGTATTCCTAAAATACATAGGAGAAGAAATGATAGAATACGANGGAGAGTACGCGCGAGAAAGAACAACAGAATACTTCCAATACCTCAGAAAATATCATGGAGAAGAACCAGCACAAACAAAAACCCGTCAAGCAGAATTCAAACCCGCACCCAAAGACGGTATATTCTTCCAATAAAAAAAAGAAAGGGTAAAAAAGCTTACCAACAAAAAACCTATTTAGGCAGAACCCTTCAAAAAAACCGTCATCACTTAATCCAACCGTAAACAAATATATTTTTTTATTGGCTGTCCTCGGTCAATAGATGCGACTCCAAAGGGGACGGAGAATGACCATCTTTGTTACAGGACAGCCAAATACTATCACACTATGACAAAAATATACGTTAAGGTAAAACCAGGATCTCCAGAATTCAAAATAGAAAACCAGCACATACCCATAATACATCTAGAGAACCAGCCAGAGAACGGTAGAGCCAACCATGAACTAACAAACAGGCTAGAACAAATCCTGGATGTCAANCCAGGTATAATAAGCGGACATAAATCGAGACGGAAAAAACTTCAGATACCGTTGCCTGAACAAAAAATCAGGGAAAAACTAAAAAATCCTGTATAAAGCTTTTTTAAGACTGATCATCTTCTTTTTCGTGGTATACTACAGCGTGACTGCTTGAGTTGTCGAATGCGTACTGATCCATCCACTTACGCATCACGTTCATCTCTTCAGGTTTATCTGATTCACTTATCACCATTCCTTCAGGAAGGGCTTCCACCGCTTCATCTCGAGTAAGAGTGTAACCGTGTATAGGGTATGATCCTACAAGTGATCGTGCCGTCCTCGTTGCTTCCTGTTCTGACACACTTTCCTTTTGTGATAAAATGTTTTGTGCGTAATGTATCATAGTGTCGGTCAGCTTCTTCGCCTCCTCGTACTTCAGTAAATCCATGTCTTGAACTAAGGCTTGTTCGGGAGCTGAGACTTCAGAAGGACTTGTATTCTGCCACCTATCCAAAGACTTATTGTAAGCATCCATTAAATCGGTGGTTGAATAACTTTCACCTTTGTTATCTCTGGTTTGAGGATCCAAAGGTCCTAGGTCACTTAACTCTCCCATAACGATTTCATCCCCTGTCAAAGAGATTAAAGTACCTCCTGATTTAGCAAAATGCGGGACATAAACTTCAATAGATCTAAAACTATTATCTAACGCTCTTGCAATCTTGTTGGCAGAGCTAACAGCACCTCCAGGACTATTAACAACTAATTTTAAATCATCAATATCTTCGGATAAATCTTTGATCGCATAATCTATAGATCTCTCATCCAGTCGGTTAAGTTGAGCACCCTGGAATCTGTTGGTAGAAACTTTCTCAGGACCGTAAGGAGCTGTAAGTTGTAAAGCTGCTTCATCATCCTCAAGAACTTGATCAAGCATTGCCTGAACCTTTTCATCAACTTCTCTCCCAACTGATAGAGGTAAATCTCCTTGTTGTTTCAATCTATTCTTAGGAGATATCTCATCAACAGAACGATCCATTAACCAAGTATAAGTAGTAAAAACTTAAATAAACCAATGTTTAGATTAGAACCAACTAAGTCCTGGGAGGAAACTCGGGAGCTTAGAGATTATATCTTAAAAATTGAGTCTGTATTAGGTGCTGTACAATCTTTTATTTGGGGGATATCTGGACACTATTTCGATCTCGTATACAGTAATCGAACAGTCTGCGTAAGAAAAGCTATTTAATACTTCGGAATAGTAACATATTATGAATCGACAAGAATATTTTGAAGAAGAGTTTAATCTGCCAGATGATTACGGACACGAAGAAGCTCTTGAGGACTTCCAAGCCGATCTACAGAAACTTGAAAACGTGCTGCACGAATATAAACAAGACAACATAACAGATGAGGAAGTGGTAAGACGGAACCTACTCGGAGCCAGATCATCTCACCTACACATGTTAGCTGCAGGACAGCAAAAAGAAGAAGTCGACTTCGAATACATCCTAGAACCAACCTTAGAAGAACATGATAGACCTCAATCCCCTGCCCCACAACCAAGCAACTATAACAATCCTCAAACCAACAGAAAAATAAACGAATTTAGAGAAAGAATAGTAGAAAGCAACATGCCAGAAGGCATTTCAGAAGCTAAGTCAAAGTACCGCAAGATCAAGTCAGAAATACGAGAAGAATTAGGCAAAGAAGGAATGAGCAGCATTCCAAGCCGCCGAACTTTTGGCAACCTCAAAAAACATAAGAAGAAACTAAGGGAAAGAAAATAAAACCTTCAAAAGAAATTAATCAGACTACACTAGCTCAGCTAAACCCTATAATCCATACATAATATGATTATTATCCATGTCCACTTCTTACAATCTATCCTCGAGTCATTTGTTTCATCTCCCAAGTTCATAACACGAGAACGTATTGTAAGTCATAGTTAGATCGAACCCTCCACCCTTATAACAAGTCCTATAAGAAATTTCTGAACCCAACAAGGTCAAGCCCCGTCCGGGATTTGAACCCGGGATCTATCCCTTACGAGGGGATCGCTCTAGCCAGGCTGAGCCAACGAGGCACAGGAATTCTTTTTTCCGTGCATTCTGGTTTTTTGTTGATTCTTTATAGAGTTTCTCCACCAACAGGTATAACAGTGTTATATTCTTTGTTTCGTCCAAATCACTCTCTGTAATTTCAAAGGTGATTTGAATAAGGGTGGATAAACAGTTTATTAGGTTATGAACAGTTTTCCAACAAAGGGTGCTCTTTTAGCAGAATGGGCTTGAAGGAAGGAGCCAGAACTATAGTCGAACAGTGCTTAAATGTTTCTGCTGATGAGTCAGTACTGCTCTTGAACGATGGTAACGATAAGGATCTGATCGAAGCTTTGAAACATATCTTGGACGAGAAAGGATGTGAATTCCACTATATTGAATATGAGACGCCTGAAAACCACGGCGAGGAACCTCCTGAACATGTGGCGAAAGAAATGAAGAAGCATGACGTCTTCATAGCTCCTACCAAAAAATCTATCTCACACACTGAGGCACGTATCGAAGCATGTGAAAACGGTGCAAGAGGAGCAACACTGCCAAGTATAAACAAAGAAATCTGGAATTCAAGTCTACAAGCAGATTACGGCAAAGTATCAGAGATAAGCAGAGAAGTCTATGAAATGATAAAAGAAACCACTAAAATAAGAGTCAAAACACCTTCAGGGACAGACCTAAAAATAAAAATCAATCCAGAGTATTTCCACACCGATACAGGCATAATACATGAACCTGGAGGATTTGGCAATCTACCCGCGGGTGAAGCAGATGGAGCTGCAACTGAAACAAAGGGGTCACTGGTTATAGATCACTTACCCCAAGACAGAGAAAGCGAAGGACTAAAAATACTTATAGAAAACAATAAAGTACAAGAAATAGAAAATAAAAAAGATAAAAAATTAGAACAAAAATTTGAAACAGTTAAAGGAGCTAAAAATATAGCAGAATTCGGTTTTGGAACCAATCCTGAAGCAGAACTCATAGGAACTGTTCTACAGGATGAAAAAGTCTTCGGCACAGTACATATTGCGTTTGGAGACAACTCCTCATACATCCCTAAAAAAGACGAAAAAAGAGTAGAGGCAGGTATACATTGGGATACTGTATGCAAAAAACCTACAGTCTGGTTCGATGACCAAAAAGTCCTGGATGAAGGAATACCTGTGTTCAAAGACTAGTAAGACAGCATCTTTATAAATTCCAAACACTACAGAATTTGATACAATGATGGCAGCACTGAATATCGAAAAAATATGTACGCAGATGCTGCTATCCAAGAATTTCTGGAAGTCTGGAACCAAACTTTTTACCTGGATTAAAAGGTAAAAAACTAAACGGTTCCGGAGCCTTTCTCAAAAAATATGGTTCTCCGCTTCTAAAAAAATATAGAGGCGCGACCCCCGAAAAACGTGTTTTCTTTCTATGGTTCTGGACAAAATTAGTGATGGCGCTTCACGGCACTCACAAGTCTTTGATCAGGACACAAAGAGACTGGCTTTCCTAATGTGTCTTCCAATGATTGATGGTGTTTTCGCAATGCTATTAGTGACTGGTGCAGTAAACACATTTTCTAGCATGGTTATGGTCGCTCTAACAGTTTTTGCGGGAGCAGGTTCGCTGGCTGTTCTTTATTCTGCGACAGAGAATAGGAGAGAGGCTTTATTGATGGTTGGAAGAGTGGCTCCACTGGTTTTTACGGGGGCTTTGGCTGTGGCATTAATCGCTCCTGTTTTTGAGCAATTATTTTATGTTGGAAGATTGAGTTATGCGGCAGGGATAGTTTTAATAGTTATAGCTGGTAAAATGGTTTCTGCACCTTTCTCAGACAAGTTTTCAACACCGGGTATAATTGTTACAGGTATGGTTTTATCGGTTAAAGATTTTGCAGCGTTTACAGTGAGTTTCCAATATGTTTTGCCGGCAATTGTAACTGTTACAGTGGCTTTAATGGCTTTGTCTGCGGCAGCGTTTGTTGACAGGAAGAGGATGGATCTAAACTATATTAGAACAGGTGGTGCTGCAGTACTATTTTTTATTGCTTTGTCGCTTTTTGGAGCTGATATTCCGCAAGGTTTGAGTTTGGCGGTATTCGGTTTCTCTGTATTTGCGTCTTTGGAACAGTCTAAAAAGGTTTTAGATTATTTTTTTGTTGATGTTCTTGGTTTTAGAAGAAGATTATCTGTTTTGAAATAATTGATTATTTTTTAGAAGCTGTAGGTTCTTATGTTTAGTTCTGAGTTTTTATTTATTTTTTCAGATATGTTGAGCATTATTCTTTCTCTGGTAGGTCTTATCACCATTATTAGACCTATGATGTCTGTTATTAGACCAGGGCTTAGCAGCATTAATCCTCCGAGAACTAGTAGTACTATTTCTAGTAGGTTGCGTGATATTTCTTCGCTTGTCACGGAGGTATGGAGCTTTCCGAATACGTTTCTTCCTTCTCTACGGATTATTTCTGCTCCTATTATCCCTGTCAAAGCCACCAACCCAAGAGTCCGAACGAACCCTATAACGCTTGTTAACTCTATTAAAACGTATAAGTCTATGAATGGTAAAGCTAGGAACAGTACTAGTAGGTATCTTAACATTGCCGGATATTAAACTGTATGGATAGTTACTGTTTAAAGCATACAACTATTAAACCATAAGTATTATGGAAAAACTTCTCAAAGAATTAGTAGAGGCTCATGGAGTCTCAGGAAATGAATCTGAAATCCGTGAATTGATCAAACAAAAAGTAGAAAAACATGCAGACTCGCTTGAAACAGATAAGATGGGTAACCTAATCGCCAGAAAAGGTTCTGGTGGTAAAAAATTGATGATAGCAACACATATGGATCAGATAGGTCTTTCTGTACGTAGAATAACTGAAGAAGGATTTATCAAAATTTCAAAAGTAGGAGGAATGTTCGAAACAGGGATTATAAACCAGAGATTTACAGTACATAGCTCTTATGGCGACCAGGTTACTGGCGTAGTTGCAGCCAAGCCGCCGCACCTGATGAAAAAAGAAGAAATAAGAGAGGTGCCAGAAATGAAAGACTTGTTCATAGATATAGGTGCGGAAGACGAAGAAGATGTTAAAGACGCAGGTATCAGAGTAGGGGATTATGTATCTTATGAGAGAGGATTTGAAAAACTGCTTAATGATTATGTTACTGCACCAGCTTTCGATAACCGTGTGGGGTGCGCCACACTTATAAAACTGTTAAAAAGATTTGATGAGGACTACGAACTTGTAGCAGTATTCTCGACACAAGAAGAGGTAGGAACAAAAGGTGTTAGAACATCAACATTCGATATAGATCCTGATGTTGCATTAGCTATAGATACTGGTATGGCAGGAGACGTTCCAGGAATAAGTCCTGACGAGTCCGATGATGCTACAGGAGATGGAGCAGGTATAGATATGGTGCAGGCTAGCGGAAGAGGTTTAATATCTCCTGAAAGTATTAGAGAATGGCTCATAGAAACAGCTGAAGAAAAAGACCATAACTACTTCCGATCACTGTATGAGGGTGGTGCAACAGACGCAGCATCAATCCAAATACAGAGAGATGGTTATCCTACAGGTTCTATAAGTATACCTACAAGACATATTCACTCTCCTACAGAAGTTGTTAAGTTGTCGGATATTGAAGAGACCGTAGAGTTTTTGGAGGATGCGTTCTCAACTATGGAGGAATACTTCTAAAAAAACATTTCCTCTACTTTCTATTCTATTTCTTCTGCGATAATTTGAAGATCGCCTTCATAAAGATCTACATAGCCTTCCACAAAAACAGTTTCGCCGGTGTTCACCCATGTATCTGAATCGAACTCCACTACTGATATCTGGTCCTCGGTTCCACTTAATTCCAAGAATAAATGTCCTTGACCGGTATTAAAGTTTTCTATATCTCCTTCTATTTTTACGTATTCTCCCGTCATTGATTCATCTATATCACTTATAGAAACATTTTGTTGCTCCATGTATCTGTCTTCGACTATATACATTGTTGTTAGACCAATTAATGAAATAACTGCGGAAATAATGTAAATATTTTTGTCTTTCATAGTTTGATGCTGTGTATTTCTTTGTACTCTGTTTTTTGACCGTTAAAGCTGCTTTTGTAAAGTTTTATATTATCTACTTCAAACTCTCCGAATTTATGTGTCTTGTATTCTTTAAGCATTTTTTGTAGTTTTGCTTTCTGTTTTTTGTCTATGTTTTTCACTCTTAGAAATGTTATGTGTGGTTTGAACTCATGGCTGTTATCCGACCTTATTTTATGACTGCAGACCTGTTTGTAGACAGAATTAAATTTTTGTTCTTCCAAGCCTGCCCACAACACACGTATATAGTCTCTTGAAGGAAATGCTCCGACACCTTTGACCGAAGTAGTAAAACTTCCTGTGTTCACATTGTCCAGAACGGCTTTTAAACACTTAATTTGTTCTGTACCCAGATTTTCGAAGAACTGGAATGTTATATGCATTTTATCCCGAGGTACAGGCTTAAAACCGATGTTAATACTGTCCCTGACATCCTCTAATTCTTTCAGAAGCCGCTCATCTTTCACATCGACGGCTGAGAAAACTCGCGTCATACAACTTTTTAACTTTCCCACTCTCAAATAGTTAATATAGGTGCCAAAATAATAATGTCTGAAAGACCACGTGCAACACAGCTAATAGGAAAAACAATAGTGTCAGAAGAACATGGAAAAAAGTTTGGAGAAGTAGAAGACATATCCTTTGTAGCTGATACAGGAGAACTAATGAACCTACTTATAACAAACACTACAAAACACATAGATGACGTAAACCTGCAAGAAGATCGTTCAGGGAGAAACATTATACCTTTCTCAGTAGTAAGAAGTATTGGAGACTTCGTAATCGTCTCAGAAGACGATATAATCTAATTACTGTACAAGGGCGGTAAAAATCCCTTCAAACCTTTTCATTTTGATCCTGAAACATTTTTAAGGATCTCGGCTTACAAAAATATAGATTTTCTGACACTTCTGGTCGCTAGCACAGATATATTTATGTTTTCTATCCTTTTGATCTAGGAAAACTGTTTTGAAGTGTTTTCTCTTCGTTTGAAGCCTATACTTTTCTGTACTATGGTGATTATAGACTTCTAGTTTCACTTCAAAAGGTTGATGGGGAAATTTGGTTATTGCTTGTGGTATAATAATATAAGAAGAAATAATTTAGGTGGCGTCGACTATTCCGCCGTCTGTGATCCGGAAGATTGTTTCTCCTTCTGGCATGTATGGGCTGTCGACTAGTCTTCCTACTCTTTTGTCTTTCTTACCTTTTCTAAGGTATACTCGGACTGCTGAGTTGTGGGCTACTATGTGTCCTCCTATTGCTTTTGTTGGATCTCCAAACATCTGGTCTGGGTTGGACATGACTTGGTTGGTGACTACTACTGCTGCGTTGTGGCTGTTAGCTAGTCTTAGTAAGGTGTTCATGTGTCTATTAAGTTTCTGTTGCCGGGGTGCTAGTTCTCCTCTTCCTACGTAGTCTGCTCTGAACTGTGCTGTGAGCGAGTCGACTACTATTAATCCGATGTCTTCTTGTTGGCAGATATCTTGTGCTTCGTCTGCTAGAAGCATTTGGTGGTCGGAGTTGTATGCTCGTGCGACGTGGATGTTGTCTAATGCTTCGTCTACGTCTAGCCCTGCTTCTTCTGCCATTTGCTCTATTCTCAGTGGTGTGAATGTGTCTTCCGTGTCAATGAAGACTACGCCTCTTTCAAGACCTCCTTCTTCTTCTGGTCTTTGCACGTTGACACTTAGCTGGTGGCTGAGCTGTGTTTTTGCTGAACCGTATTCTCCGTAGAATTCTGTTATTGATTGGGTTTCTACTCCTCCGCCTAGCATTTCGTCAAAATCAGGTGATCCTGTTGTTATTTTCCGCATCTCTTTTTGTGTTTCGTATTTATCTTTTCCTGTTTCGAATCCCAGGTCTAGTTCTTGTCGTGCTGCGGTTATTATTTTTTGACTCTTTTTTTCTCCTAAGTCTGCTAGTTCTCCTAGGTCTCCACTGCTCATTGTGGCTATACTCATTAGATCGTCGTAGCCTGCATCTGTCAGTTTTTCTGCTGTTTTTGCTCCTACTCCTTTTAAATCTTCTAGTTCGACGTCGTTTCCGTCTTGTTCTGTCATAATATTGTTATTAAACCTCTTTCTGAGAGTTTTTTCCCTGTTTTTATGCTTCCATTATGTTGAGTAGTTGTTTGATTTGTTCGTCTTCTGATACTTCTTCGAAGTTGTTTGCAAGTATTTCTATTTTTCCGAAGTAGTCGTTGTAACGTGTTCGACCGGTTAGTTTGATTTCTTTTCCTATTGCTTTTTGGGCTGCTTCTTCTACTGCTTTTTTGTCCCCTTCTTTTTCTGTTTCTTCGTTTATTTGAAGTAATTTTCTTGCCTGGTTTCCGAATAGTACTGCTCTTATGTTTCCTGTTCCGTCGTCTATTACTCCTGAGATTGCGAGTCTGTGGTCTGGGTTTTCCACTGTTTTGCCGTCGTCGGTCTCGTATTCTCCGTCGTCGTTTTCTCTTACGGTGTCTCCTGTATCGGGGTCTACCCGGTAGAAAGGGTTTGATGTGTATATATCCATCACCATTCCTGTTACTTCAAATGTTGTTCCTTCTGTTCTTACTTCTCCTATTTCTGCCCGGGTTGTGGTTCCTTGAGCTCCTTTTTTGACTTCTGGGACTTCGTTTTCGTCTATCATTTTGACTTGGACTTCGTCTCCTAGTCTTACTTCTGCGTTTCCGTTTTGGTCCTCTACTGTGTATGCTCCGCTTATTTGTATTGTGTCTTCTTTGCTTACTTTTTCTGCTATTTCTGTTTGTTCGTCCCAGAGTGTTAATCTTATTGTTCCTGTGTCGTCTCCTAGCACCATGTTTTGGACTTTTCCTTCGTCTCCATCATCTCTTTCGAAGGTGTTCGCTTCTGTTATGTTGACTACTCGTGCTTTTATGGAAACTTTCCGCATTTCTGGAACTATATTATCTATTTTTAGGTCTTGATTTTTGGTTTCTGCTATGTTTATTCCGTGTTCTTTTGCTACGAGGTGTGCTGCTCCTTCTTCGCTTACTAATCCTTCGAACTCTTCCATTTTTTCGTCTATTTTTTCTTTTATATCTTCTTTTTGGAGTTCGGATTCTTCGGTTATTTTTTCTATTATTTCGGCAGTTTCCATGAATGAGTAGTTATTGTGAAGACTTAAATCCGTGGTGATTGGGTTGAGTTATATAGAGAGAAGAAATGGGTTTGTGGTATGGAGAGACTTGTTTTTTAGTTTAGTGCTTCTCTGATATCCTTAGCTCTCACTGTTTTTCTTCCATCTTCTTTTGCTTGCGCAATTGCTTCTTCTGCTATGTCTCCTGCAAATATTTCCAGTATGTTTCCTAGTTGTTCTGCGCTTTCTTCTGATACTCTTTTATCTCCTTGACTCTTTATTAGTTCTTTCATTTTTGCTAGTGAGAAGTCCATTTTTTGTGTCACGTCTCTTTTTTTGGGGTTGAATTTATTTAAACAAACTGTTTGGGTCTGTGAGTGTTTTGAGAATATTTTTGCATCAAGGGAAAATAAAACTGTTTTTAACAATTAGCCTAACTATTGAAGTGTTATACAATATGATTACTTAAACAAATATTCTAAATCATTTATCAGGCGATATAGATGACAGAAAACTCAGAAGAACTATTTATAAACTCGAAACCAAGCAGAATACTTGTAAAACTCAGCAGAAGATCAGACTATTATGCGTCACAATTATCCACAGAAGTCGACGCGACCTATAGCCACACTGTTAAAATCCTTCAAAGAATGAAAAAACACTCATTGGTCGAATTTGAGAAAAAAGGACGAAAAAAAATAGTTAAGCTAACAGACAAAGGGCAAGGACTCGCAGAAATCTTCAGAGAACTTATAAGCGAATTTGAAACCGAAACAAAAAACACTTTACAACAAACAGAATACTAAAAAACCAGAAAACCACAAAAACTAAAGCATGAAGATAACCAAAATCCAAGACAATGGAAACAAATTCATAATACATGGGGAAGAAGGAACAAAACAAAAACTGGAACAAACATTCAACAACCTAGGACTAGGAATATCAGTAACCCAAAACGAAGAAGCAGAAGCAAATATACTCTACACAAAAAACAACAGAGACATAGTACTAAAAATCCTCCAAGAAAAAACACGTTAAAAATATTTTTTATTATTCTTATCTAATCTTCGCTAGTATAATCAACCATTTCTTCTAAAACATCTTTTCTACACTCTATAAGGTAAGTATTACCTCTTTTCTTCCGTAAAACCAAGTTCTTATCCTTTAAATCACTTATAGACTGACTAACCGTGGCTTTAGACAAGCCAGTCTCTCCAGGTAAATCGCTCTGCAAAACCCCACCATCCAAAACAGCTTCCAAAACAAGAATTCGGGACTTAGACATATTTAATTGCCTAACGTCAGGATTCAAACTCTTTGAAGACCTATTAAGATAGATATAAACAACCAAGAAAGCTATAATAGAAACCAAGAACCCTATAAAAACATAAACTAGAGGACCGATTACAGCTTCAGGGAAAACTGGCTCAACCATACTACAAAATTCTAGCCAACATAATATATAACCTGGGCAAATGAAACTAAACGGCTAAAACACATGAATAAACCTAATTGAACGATTTAAAACGGATTTAAACCTGATGTTCACAGACAGCGTTTATAATGGTGCTGGGACAAATTCCTCCCTGGTGAACAAACAACAAAAATGATAAACAAAACTAAAATTGCAGCAATACTCATGGTGGCAGTGCTATCAATAGGTATGGTTGCAGCGGAACAACACGAAGAACTACCTAACGAGACAGAACTACCTAACGAGACAGAACTACCTAACGAGACAGAACTACCTCAAGAAGCAGAGCTTCCTGAAGAAGCCAATATAAGAGTGCCTGGCGACAGATTCTACGCACTCACCTCTTTCTCTGAAAGAATAGAAGGAGGGGTTGCCAATGCACCGTTTATTGGAGGAGCTGACAGACAGGCACAAGTAGAAGCCAATCATGCAGAAAACAGGCTGGCGGAAGCAGAAGCACTAGCACAGAGAAACGACACTGAAAGAGCGGAACAAGCGCTCGAAAACTACGCTCAAGGAATAGAAGCAGCCTCTGAAAGAGCAAACCAGTCTGGAAATGAAGAAATTCAGGAAAGAATTGCAGAAGCATCACAACAACAAACAGAAAGGCTAGAGAGTTTGAGAGAAACACTTCCTGAAGAAGCACAACAAGGGATAGAAACAGCAATTGAAAACAGTCAAAGAGCAGGACCTCCAGCTGACATAGGACCAGACGCAGGACCAGAAAACCGGACAACAGAAGCTCCGGGACCAGCAGGAGATCAAGCAACTCAAGACAGTGCAGAAGAACAGGATCGACCTGAAGGACAACAGAATGGCGAACAACAACAAGAAGAACAAGAGCAAGCTGAGCAAGGACAGAGCGATGAACAACAACAAGAAGAAGAGCAGCAAGGTTCAGAGGATCAGGGACTAAGACCGGCACGTTAAATAAGAAATCGCTATCCCATACCTTCTCTCATCTTTTATTATCAAATTTTTTCTCTATTTCTTCTTATATATTCTAGATATGAAGCTGTTGAAGCGAACAACATTGTTGCTCCTAAAAGTTCCAGACTTTCTTCTATCAGGTGGTCTACGAATCGATAACGGATGTCCATAAATCCTTCTCCCCCCGCTTGTTCCTCTAGTTTTGTGTCAGTATCTTCGTATATTTGTTGTAATTCCTCTCCCCCTATTGATACTGTAGTCTCGTAGAAAGCGTCTCCTATAATTCTGTTTGTGTCTGTAAGATCTGCTGGACCTGAAAAGAATACTGCAAGTCCGTAAAAAATGAATCCTAGTGCTACAAGTATCTTAGTTTTGTTGCTATCTTTGATATGCTCGCCATATTTCAAGACTGCTATAATAGGTGTGCCTGCCAGTAACAGGAAGTAAATAGTTTCCAAGCCTTGCATTATATTCCATCCGAGGACTATGTGATCTCTCAATATAAAGTGTCTGATGTTCCCTGCATCCTCCATTAGCATTAATATTCCTGCTACTGAGAAAAGAAGCCAGAATGCTGCTTCATTACTTCTTTCTCTCTCTTCTAGTTTTCCAGCAAGGTAGGCGCTTGTAACTGCAAATAATCCAAGAAAAAGCCACTGAAACATTTCTACTAGACTCCTCTCCATGAAAAGAAAGTCCCAAAGCAAAGGCACATTGAGACCAGAATAAAATTGTCTTAAATTAAATATGTTCAAAAAGTCCACGAAGAATATTGTGGTGTAAATTGAGAGTAAGAGACCTGCTCCAAGACCAACTATGTACCTGGATTTCAGTAATCTGGTCTCGAATTTTTCTATATTCATTATGTGAAAAAGAACTGGTATTTCTATTTTTAAAATCCTTGAGCTCCGTAAAGCTTTTACAGTAGAGAGGGTTATCACAATCTATGAAGTCCTTGAAACTGGTTAACAGAGTGTTTTTAGCAGTATTGATGATTATTTTAGGAATGGTTTTCGTGGTAGCCAGTTCCAATATAATCTTAGCTATAATAGGTATGCTATTCCCTTTGTTCGCTATAGCTGCAATATATCTTATAAGATTTTAGAAAAAGTTCTTAGTTTTCTTTTAACTTTTTGGCGAGAAGTCTCATTCCCCGAATCCTTTCGGGTTCAAGGTGGTGTGATGAATCGCCATAACGAATAAAAAACTTGTATGCGAATATACAAGTATATGTCGGATAGTACGGTTCGAGTATCAAAACAGGCTAACAAACAACTAAGTCATATAGCAATAGATGCGGAAGTAAACAAAAAAGAACTACTCAGACTAATAGCCGACAACCTAGAATACGATAAAGACAAGAAAAAACTACAAATGGAGACAGAAATATGAACAGAAGCTACAAATACCGTCTCTATCCTTCAGGACAGGGCAAAGAAGAGTTAGAGAAGCACTTGGAATTGTGCCGACAGGTTTATAATCATTTCCTTGAAGAACTGAGCGAGGCTGACGAAATACCTTCTCGCTACCAACTACAGAAGCAACTTCCAGAACTCAAACAGGACTGGGAGGAACTTCAAAGGGTTCACAGCAAAGTTCTGCAAATGGTGCTAAAACAGTTATACGACAACCTAAGAAGTCTTTCCGAACGGAAGAAGAACGGCTACAAAGTCGGGAAACTGCGGTACAAAGGAGAAGGATGGTACAAAACCATCGAGTACAACCAGTCAGGGTTCAAATTGAAGAAGACAGATGCTCGCTTGGATAAGTTAAAGTTGTCGAAGATAGGAGAAGTACCGATTAGACTTCATAGAGAGATTGAGGGTGAGGTCAAAGGGGTAATCCTGAAGCGAGACAGTAGTGGTGAATGGTACGCCATCTTCCAAACCGAACAACAAGCACCTGGAACAGATACCATTGAACAAGAGAATGTTGAGGCTGTAGGTATCGACCTCGGTATCCAAAAATTCATAGTAGATTCAGATGGTAACAGAATAGAGCATCCGAAGAATGTAGAGAAAGCCGAGGAAAGACTAAGAAAAGAGCAGAGAAACCTGTCACGGAAAGAAAAAGGCAGCAACAACTACGAGAAACAACGGAAACAAGTAGCCAAGCTGCATAAACGAGTAAAAAACAGGCGTATGGACTTTCTCCACAAGCTCTCCAACGCCTATCTACGAAACTACGACAAAATAGTATTAGAAGACCTGAACATCTCAAGTATGGTTCAAGACGAAATGAATAGTAAAAACACCTTGGATTCCAGTTGGAGAACATTCATCCAGTTACTTCTGTATAAGGCTGAAAGCGCCAATACAGAAATAAAACTGGTAAACCCAAAGAATACGAGCAAGGAATGTTCTCAGTGCGGGGTCAAGACAGACAAAAATCTGTGGCAGCGTGAGCACAGTTGTCCAAGCTGCTGCTACACAACAGACAGAGACTACAACGCAGCACAAAACATTTTAGGCAAGGGACTTGCCAAAGTTACGCCTGCGGAGACTGCAACCTCTACGGAACACAAAGAACAGATTAGTTTCTGTGATGTGTCTGCAAGTTGCGTCATCGAAACAGGAAGCCCCTTCCACCTCGAAGCATAGCGGAGAGATGGTGGCGGGTAGTTCACAGATGTTCTATCGATTTTTATACGTTCATGGTTTGTAAACTGTTTTTTATGCTCAGTAATCTCTAACGCTTTCATAGGCTTTATAAGCTTCTT
>SL_4KL_010_BRINEDRAFT_10000986_pt1 | contig 15443 bp, 14 predicted proteins | sample SodLak_010_BRINE_2_FD_10664 | JGI IMG/M metagenome (IMG submission 10664)
GGCCGAGTTTATGAGTAAAATAGAGCAAGATGAAACAGTTTTCAAGTGGCAGGAAGTCTTGAAGTTTGCCTATGTAAGCCTTAGAGCCCAAGAACTTGCGGGCATCAACCTTGAGTCAACAGAGATTTTGGAAGAGCACTGGCCTCGTATCCGCGACCAGCTAGGAGAAAAAACTTCAGAATACAACCAGTTCTACTACATGAACACATTGATGATCGGCGAATCAATCGCAAAACAGTTAGAAAAAAACCATGANTCAGAAGACTTACTCAAAATGCAGAAAACCGGTGTAGAATCTGCAGGAGANNAAATATATGACTGAAAAAACAGGGTTTCTAGGGCGTTTCCAACCCTTTCACCTCGGCCACCACAACCTCGTAAAAAAANACAAAGACAAAAAAAGTTTCTGCATCATAATCGGCAGCAGCAACAAATCNCGGACCGANGAAAACCCGTTAAATTTTGAGGAACGAAAAAAACTGATCCAGGCCTGCCACCCTAAAATCGAAATCCTGAGTTTAGAGGATTTTGAAAGCGACAAAAAATGGGCGGAACAACTCGAAAAACTTGGTCTAGATAAGATAATAACAGGAAATGAAAATGTAGAAGAACTCCTTGAAAATAGCAGTATAGAAGTTTTGAAGCCTGAAAAGTTTAATGAAGAAATCTATTCTGGCACCGAGGCCAGGAGAAGAATCAAGTCTGGCGAGGAATGGCGCTACTTAACACCTAAATGCAGTCACCCTGTTTTAGAAGATTTACTAGATGCTGTAAAAAAATCAGGTACACAATACACGTTTGAACCTGGCTGGAAAAGAGAAAATTCATACCGTGGTACGGCAGAAAAATAACAGTTTTTTATTAGAGCTTTGGTATTTCTTTTTGTATGGTGAATTTTGTAAAATGGTTAATGTAGTTGTTAACGGTGTCGGAACGATTGGTAAACGAGTTGCAGAAGCTGTTAAAAAGCAGGATGATATGATTTTGTTTGGCGTGGCTGATGTAGATGCTACAGGCCAATTGAGAACAGTTCTAAGTGAAGATGGAGGATTACATGGTACGGATCTTTATGCTTCAAATGAGGAAGGTCTTGAAAATTTCGAAGAGGCAGGTTTTTATGTTAAAGACTTATTAGAACATGTTTTTGATGAAGTTGATGTTGTTGTAGACTGTACTCCGCCAGGAGTTGATGAAATGAACAAAGAAAATCTTTACGCTCCTAATGATGTTAAGGCTGTGTTTCAGGGAGGTGCTTCTCAAAGTATTGCTCCGGTAGCATTTAACGCCGATGCTAATTACCAAGAGGCTTTAGGAAATGATTTTGTGAAAGTTGTTTCTTGTAATACAACTAGTTTATCAAGAACGATGAGTGCTATTGATGAGAACTTTGGAATAGATAATGCTGTAGCAAGCCTAGTAAGAAGAGGTGGGGACATCCCTCAAGACAAAAGAGGGCCGATAAACTCTACAATACCTGTTACAGACGTTCCGTCACACCATGGGCCAGATGTTCAAGCAGTTATGCCTGATCTGGATATCAAGACTTTAGCTGTGAAGGTACCGGTTACGTACGGTCATGTACACATGGTAAACGTTGAAATAACTTCAGAAGCCAACGAAAAAGATGTTAAGGAGGCATTTCGTGATCAGCCACGAGTTAACCTTGTAAGCGCTGGAGAAGGATTTGATTCAACTGGTAAGATTCATGAAAAGATGCGAGACCTTGAAAGGCCTAGAAGCGATATGCCTGAAGCGGCCGTTTGGGAAGAAACTATCACTGTAGAGGACGGCACAGTTTACTGGATTCACATGGTGCACCAAGAATCAATTGTAGTACCAGATAACATTGATGCTATTCGTGCAATGTTTGAAATGGAAGATAAAGAATCAAGTATAGAGAAGACTGATAATGCCCTGGGTCTAAGGTAAAATAACTTGTTTTTCTTTATTTTGTTATGAAGGTACTCATAGTTGGATGGGGTTACCCGCCTAATATTGATGGGGGTCTAGATATAGCAGTTAAGGAGCTATTTCAGNGGCTGCGAAAAAGAGAAAGTATGGATGTGGATTTGATTCTTCCTGATGAACGGGCTCCTGATTCGGAAGAGGTAATAGGTGTGGAAGTTGAGGGCGATATGTTCTCTAAATCTGAAGATTTGAGCAGAGAAGTAGCTTCAATAGCTCAAGATTATGATATTGTACATACTCATGATTGGTTCGGGGCTGAGGCCGGTTTCAAATCTCAAAAATATAGCGGAGTTAAATGGGTTTCAACCTTCCATTCAATAAGCAGCTCTAGAAGCCGAAAGCCCTCCAAAAAAATCGAAAAACTTGAAAAGATAAGTTTAAACTTTTCTGATGTATCTACGGCCGTCAGTAATAAGTTAGGAGATGAGATAAAATCCGAATATGGTAAGAAACCTCAAACAGTTTATAATGGCTTCTCAGAATTAGCAGAAACACAAACAGATATTAAGCTTGATTATGATAGGCCTATTTTTCTTTTTATAGGCCGTCACAGCGAGCAAAAAGGAGTAGAGCACCTTATCTATGGGTTTAAAAAGTTCTTAGAAGATAACAGTGAAGGGTCTCTGATTATTGGCGGCGACGGGCATATGAAGGAGTCTTTGGAAGATTTCGTAAAAATGCTAAACTTAGAGGAGAACGTGTTTTTTGAAGGATTTATTCCTTCTGAAGAGCTTTATACTTATTATCAAAATGCAGATATTTTTGTTTCTCCCTCAATAAATGAACCGTTTGGTTTAACTATTAGTGAGGCCCTAACTCAGGGAACTAAAGTAGTCTGTACTGAGAGCGGGATTAACGAGTTACTGGATAATGATTCAGTAACTTTAGTAGATGCAAATTCAGATTCGATAAAAAGAGGTTTAGAAAAGAGCTTAGAAAAGCCCAATCCCAAAATTGAGAAATATCAGTGGAGTAATATGGTGGATGAATACGTAGAACTTTACAAAAGCCTAGTTTAGCACTTTTATCTTATCTGGATCTCCTTGATAAAAACCGATATAACCGTAGCTTGTTTTAGCTAGGCCTGAAGTATCTTCATAGTAGTAAGTATTTTCAGAAGCTTGATTCTTTATAGGTAGAAGTATTCTCTCTTCACCATCTTCCTCAATCAAGATTGCTGACTTTTTATCTGTTTCCAATCTCAGTCTCACCCCTTGACTGTTTTTTTGGATTTGAAGACTCATATACAAATTTTTAGTCCCATTCAATTTAAACTGTCATACCAATGATTTCTTATGACCGATATAACTCTAAGCTTTGAAGTCCACCAACCCCACAGACTGAGGACTGAAGGAGTCAAAAAAGACGCAGAAAGCCTATATGACCGTTATTTTGATGATGAAATGAATGAGCATTTTTTCAAAGATGTGGCTGAAAACTGCTACTTCCCAGCAACAGAAAGACTTCTTAGAGAAGCCAAAAAACGCTCAGGCACTGATAAACCGTTCGTAGTCAATTTTTCAATATCAACTAGCTGGATAAAGCAAGCGCAAGAATATCATCCAGAGCTTATTGATATGATCAACCAGTTCCCTGACGACTCAATAGATTTTATAGGCCAAGCATATCTTCATAGTTTAGCAGGATTGTTCGATGATAAATCAGAGTTTCGATGGCAGCTTAACCATCATCGAGAAATTATTGAAGAAGTATTTGGTGTCACACCGAAGGTAATGACAAACACTGAACTAATCTACCATAATGAGATAGGGAAAATTGCGTCAGAAGAGGGCTATAAAGGTATATTTACTGAAGGTGCGGACAGAATTCTAGGATGGCGATCTCCAAATGATGTATATACTCAGCCTGATTTTGTGACAGAAGGAGGGTGTAATATTTTACTAAGAAACCGGAAACTTACTGATGATGTGGGTTACCGTTTCTCAGCTGAATGGTGGGATGAATATCCTTTAGATGCTGAGAAATACTCTTCATGGCTTGCAGAAGAAGGAGGCCAATCTGTAAACTTGTTCATGGATTATGAAACTTTTGGAGAACATCATTGGGAAGGAACAGGGATATTATGGTTTTTGGAATCTCTTCCTGAAGAAGTTCTAAAACATGGAAACCTGGAATTTAGTAAAGTTCGTGAGATAGCTGAGAAAGAACCTGTAGGAAAATTTGATGCCTTTGAGTATAATACTGTTAGTTGGGCCGACCAAGAGATGGATGCATCAGCTTGGCTTGGTAATCCGATGCAGAAAATGCTTTTTGAGAAAATAGAAGAGCTAGAAGATAAAGTTAAAACCATAGAAGATGAGTCTTATCTAGAAGTCTGGAGAAAATTCTTAACTAGCGACCATCTCCATCACATTGCAACTAAGACGACCGATGATGGAAGCGTACATAATTACTTCTCTTACTTTGACAGCCCTGAAGAAGGCTTTGCTGTAATCACTGAGCATTTAATGGACTTCCAGAAGCAGGTTGAAAAAGAACTAAACCCCCAGTAACTCCTATAACCATATTGGTGTTGATTGATGAGTTTTGAAACTGAAAAGAAGTTTATAGAAGTTGAGAGTAATGAGAATGTATCGGCAGTACATCACAAATCCTCTTCAGATAAATGGATCTTTCTATGCCACGGATTTGGAGGCAATAAAGACCGAACTAATAAGCAAAGAGCCCAATTTTTTAGCCAAAAAGGCTGGAATACTGTAAGATTTGATTTCAGAGGAAACTGTGAGAGCAGCGGAAATTTTATTGACCAGACTTTGACTTCACGTATTAAAGATTTGAAGGCTGTTAGAGATCATTTTAATCCAGATAATTTTGTTTATTTTGGAACAAGTTTCGGAGGAAAAGTAGTATTTCACTCAGCTCTAGAAGATAAGCCCGATTGTGTTATAGTTAAAGCTCCAGTCACCTATAATAAAATAATGAGTAAATTTATTTCCGTAATTGAGGAAAAAGGCAGTTTCGAATACGTAGATGGAAAGCCTATTGATATGCGTTTCGCTGAAGATCTAAACCAACACAGTTTTAGTGAAGTTGAAGAAAACCTTGATATCCCGGTTTTTATTTCCCATGGTTTTGAGGATAAAACAGTCCGGTTTGAAAATTCTGTACAGGCTTTGAATAATATTGAATCAGATATTCAGCTTCAGAAGTTGAGGAATGCTGTACATTCTTATACCGATATCGAAGAGAAAAAAATGCAATACGCAGTCTTAGATTGGCTAGAAAGATTAAATTTATAGGAAAGTTATGTAACGGCTTCTGTATATACTCCTGTCGTCCAGGATGTTATCTGTTCCCATCTAAAGTTATCTTCTACCCTATCTCTAGCGTTATCTCCCAGCCAATCAGCCCAGCTAGGATCGTTTAATGCCCTTGTAACTTGATTGGTTATGGAGCCATGATCTTCAGGGTAGGTGTGAAGACCCGTGTATTCATGGACTATTGTATCTTTCATACCTCCAGTATAGCTACCTACTGTAGCAGTTTCACATGCAGCTGCTTCTAAGGGGACTATGCCAAACGGTTCATAAACACTAGGAGCAACTGTCATTTCCGCCTCCTTCATTAGACCTATTAAGGCTTCATCAGACACATACCCTGGAAAATGTACTTTATCTCCTACCTGACTTTTGGCAATTCCTTTATAGTGTTCAGTTGCGCCGCTACCACACATTATAAACTTAGCTTCAGGTTTTTGCTCTAGTATATGAGGCATTGCCTCTATCAAGTGTCCTGGGCCTTTTTGCGGATACATTCTCCCTACAAATAAGACTATTTGTTCCCAGTCTAAAGCATAGTTGTCTCTTTGAAGAGATGCTGAATGAGAATCAAATTTATCTAAATCAACACCGTTAGGAATATAGTTTATCTTGTCTTCTGGAACTTCATATAGATGCTTGACCTCTTCACAGAATTCTCTGCCAACTGTTATCACTTGTTCAGCTTCGTATGTTCCCATCCATTCCAAGTTATGTATTGCTTGTTGATAATCTGAATTGATTCCATCACGGCCCTGTTGAGTTGAGTGAACTGTGAATACCATGTCTAGGCCGAGTGTTTTTTTGATCCCTGTAGCTGCTGGGACAGTCATCCAATCATGGGCGTGTACTAAATCGAAGCTTTGTTTTTTGGTTAGTTCCAAGGCTTTTTTCTCCATTCTGTCGCCCAGAGCCATCGCCCATGTTAGAGTATTGTTTGTAGAGTTATTAGCCGGCACCCGGTGTATTTCTACTCCATCGCGGAATTCTTTTTCTTCTTTTTCTCCGTAAGTTATTACCACAGGACTGTAACCTTGTGAAGCCATGGTTGTTGCTAGGTCTTCGCAATGTGCTGCGATACCTCCTGCTTTGTATGGCGGATACTCCCATGTTATGAATAGTGGCCTCAACTCTTTATTCACCTATTAATTTATCCTCTGTTTTTAGTAGGTCTTCGTAGGTATTTAAAACTGAGTCCTGCCAATTGTCTGCTAAAGGATTTAAAACCTTTATTTTGTGGTCTTGAACGTCTAGGTCATGTTTTAAGGAGTTATATGTGTCTTCTGAGTTTACTAGAATTTTATCAGCCTCTTTGCAACCTTTCCATTCCATTTCCGATATCACTTCAGAATTAGGATCGTTGAATCCTCTTTGATTTTCAGTGGAATGGACTGTCAAAACTATTGGTTTTTCGAAATACTTGCCTACAGCTGTTGCTCCAGGAACAGTGAGCCAATCATTTGCATGGACTATATCAAAATCTTCTTTATCCAGGTATTTCCTGGCTCTTTCTTTCATCTCATTGTTTAACATCATCGACCAGCTATAGAGAGAATCCCCCTCGTAATGTAAAGGAACTCTTTCAACTCTGACTTTTTGGTCTACAGTATAGTTTTCATTATCCTCAAATGCTAAAATTACGGCTTTGTGTCCTTTCTCTGTAGCTTTTTCTGCTAATGCCTTCACGTATTCTGAAACATTATCTCCGTCGATAAACCGTCTGGTTAGGAATAGTATCTTCATTTTTCAAACCTCTTTTCGAATCCTATCTCTTTACTCTTCTCAACATCAGGCTGATTAAAGGGATTAACTCCCCTTAACCAAGATGAATAAACTGCCAAATACTGTAGAAAAGCCATCAATCCCCCAACAGAGGCATAATTAAACTCATTTAATTTCAATTCAACATAAGGTTTTTCATGATCTTCTAGGGCTTGTTTGACTCCTTCTGCTTCAGCAGCTAAAGAATTTTCGTAATTCTGTCCTGTTAAGTCTCCTAAAGTTTTACCTCTCAATTCAATATCCTCTAAGTCTTCCGCCACATCTATCGTCTTATGTTCGTGAGTACTCTCGATAAAAATCGGGATAATATCTGATTTTCCGCCGAACAGCCTTTGATTAGTGTGATGCTGATACTCTGGACCTAAATCCCCAAAGAAAGTTTGTCCTTCTCCTTCCTTACAGACTGATTCATGCATAAGCTGTACTAATAATGGATAAAAACCGAAAAGCCTAGTAGGATAGAAAGCTGTAAGCACCTGGCTGAAGCCTCTTGTTTCAGCTTTGTGTAGATGTTCAGCGAGTTTTGAAACCTGATTAGATTGATTTGGGGCCAAATCATCGTGTATTTTTCGTCCTCCCCTGAATATTTCTCTTACATGTAGCCCTAACATTGCTGCAGGCGCTAAGGCTGTTTCAGATAATCCTGTAAACCTGCCTCCTATATCGGGATGTTCTATTGTCTTTAATTCTTGTCTCTTTGCAATTTGATAAAGAGTGCTTTCCTTTTTTGATGTAAGAGGTATTACTTCATATCCTTCATTTAGGAAATATAGGGTTGACTCTAGTACCCCTGTTGTGTTCCCTGATTTGCTTATGGGCATAACGATGGTTTCTTCCCTGCTCATTGATTTCTTTACGTGTCTAAGATAGTCGGGATCCATCGTAGTTATGATTTCAACGTTTTTGGAGTGTTCATCTCTGAATGCATGCTCTATTGCTCTGAAACTTGTTACCGAACCTCCATTCCCAATTATTATTAGATTCTGAAAATCTCGTGGAAGTTTATCTAATTTGTCGAAGTCGGGTTCATGCTCTGTAAAATATGGCTTTTCCTTATTGAATTCTCTTTCATCTGTTTCGATAGTTGAGTCAATCGTTATCATTATTCTCGACCGCTAAATCATGTGCTTGCTTGTAGTTTTCACCTAACTTGCTCCAGGATGTTTTTTGTACAAGTTTTCTGGCATTGTGTTTTCTCTCAGTTATCTCTGTTTTTGTGTAATTTGCAAATTCATCTATAATTTCAGCCAGCTCGGAAATAACCTCATCTTTAGAATTATTCTTTCTGTTTAATATTTTGATGCCTTCCCTATTAGAAGAATTAGTCTTCTCCTCTAAAAATTGGCCAAACCCTGAAAGATCTGTTGTAACTGATAGAGCCCCATTAGCAGCAGTTTCTACTGGAGTATATCCCCAAGGCTCATAATAACTTGGGAAGAACCCTGCGCTTGATGCGACTACCGCATCCTCATAATCCATAGATAACAGGTTGTCATCCGCTGAGAGATATGTAGGATAGAACACTACTTTAACTCTATCAGACTCAGAATTAGTTAATCCCTCGGCCCTGAGTTTATCAAGTATATCATCTTGATTATAAGTTAGCTCAAAAGCCGATAATGGAGGATTTTCATCTTTCCTGCTGTGAAAGCTTGATTGAAGGCGTTCAAGTTTATTTGAGTTAGATAATGTTCTTTCTATTTTTGTAGCTGGATTTTCTCCAGATGTTATAGCCTTTACAAAGTCTTCGCGAACTTCAGGCAGCTTCTTATCCGCATAGTTGTTTAGTTCATCATATAGAGATTTGTTCTCTAAGATTTGTTGATTTGGCTTTTCTGTGCTTGATGGGACAAAGAAAAAGAAGTAGATGTTTTTTCCATCTTCTTCATTAACACAAGATAATGCTTCAATGAGTACATTAAATCCTTTATTGTGATATTCGTAGCGTCCAGATGTGAAAAATATTCTGGGATCATTTTCTAGATCTGTGGAGTAATAAGGTTCGAAGTAAGCTCTCAAAAAGTCTTCGGCTTTTTTCTTTTTCTTGACATGGTTTATTGAGAGTTTCTCTAGTCCTTCATAATCCTCGACATTGAATCCATTAGGCAGAACCATATCTGGTTTAACTTCTAGTACTGCTGAGGCTTCTTCTGCTGTTACTTTACTTACTGTGGTGAAAACATCAGCTTGTTCAGCCGCAGCTTTCTCTAAGTCATGCTTTGCCTTTACATCCATTTCGTACGCCAAATCTTGGTTTAGCGAGTTTTTTTCTACAATAGATGCCAAGTCGTAATTTGAGTTAGATAGAGCTCTACCTAGAACTGTAGCATGAGCTGTAAATACTGTAGGCGATTTTACATGAAAGGCGGGTACAGCTGAGAGCCATTCATGAAGGTGGACTACGAACTCCTCTTGTTGTTCTAATTTTTGTAGTAGTCTTGAAACGGCATAACCCCATTTTACTGGTTCATCGAAATCATTACCAGCATTTATTGAGTCTATATTGAATCGATTCCAGTATTGTTGTTTTAATGTATTAACATTTTTTTCTAGTTCTGATGCGTCTACTAGTATGGTTTTAGGCCTTCCTTCTATATTCCAAACTCCATAGCGGCATTTTATGCCTTCTTCTCTAAGTTCTTCAAAGACTTCCGGGTAAGGATTTTCTCGCGGAACGAAATCTCCCTCAGCAGAGTCTTCATCATAGAATCCTATGGTAAGATATTTCTCGCCGTAGAATTCTTCCATTTTGGAGTTTTTTGATTTTAAGACTTGGTATATTCCCCCTACTTTGTTGGCTACTTCGAACGATACTTCTACCAAGTCTAGGCCTTTTTCTTCCATAGTGGAAGATTTGGGACTGATGGAGTATAAAAAGTCGTGATACCACTTCTCGGTTAAAATACAGGGTTTTATACCCTGACATCTCCCAATCAAATATATGTACCATTTTCAAAAACCAGGAAAACTGAAAGGCACTATATCAAACCTTGACACCTTCCTTCACAGAGATTTAAACACGAATTTTTCATCCAAATGGTCAGGTCTATGGACTCCAAGCTACAAACTATTAGATTATTATGCCTACAAAGTCAACGGCAACTGGCTCAACCAAGATAATTTAATGGCAACAGACTACGGAGAACAAATCAGTTACTATTTTGAGACTGAATCTCTTAGCATCAAGGAAGAAATCAGTATGCCCTCAAACCTGCCAGGAATGAAATCCAAACTGGAGATAGAAAATAAGCAAGAAGATGTTAAGGCCGTACAAATAGGGCTTGAATTAGGAGTAGATATAAGAGAGAAAAGCCAAGACATTGGAACAGAAAACTATGATATAGACAGAAACAAGAAACGTATCAAAATATCTGACCAAAAGGAACTAAAGATATCTTCAGATGAGGAGCTCCTTAATTCTGGAACCCCCTACATTAGAGAACATTTCCCAGGAGAAAAGCAAAGATGCCTAGTTCCCGGAGAAACACATGTTAGGATTGAAATCCCTCCAGGAGAAACCAAATCTGTAGAGTTTACGTTTAGCTCTGGCAATAATTCCACACATGAAATTACAGCTGTTAATAATAGTTTAGAAGGCGATCTGGGCAGAACTTTTGAAGCCTGTACAACCAGCATGGAGAATTTAATTTATGATAAGAAAGACTTAGGCATTATTGCCGGGCACCCATGGTTTCAGAGTTATTGGGCAAGAGATACTTTCTGGACCCTTTTAGGGCTAATAGATGCAGGCTACTTTGAAGAGTCTCAAAAAATATTAGAAAACTATGCTGAAAATGGTTTGCCAGGGAAAATTAATTTATCAGGAAAAAATGAAGATAAAGGCCGTATAGATACTTATCCCCTCTACATAATTGCTGCTGATAAATTAAGAAGACATTATGGCATCACAGATACTATAAGAAAAGGCATGAGTAATGCTTTCGAAGAGCTCGAAACAGTCGAAGGAGTTGTTCAGCATAGTCCAGAGGGTACGTGGATGGATACCTTGGAGAGAAGTCCTGCTGTAGATGTCCAAGCTTTATGGCTGAGAGCATCTGAAATAATGGAGGAAAAAACAGAAAAGCTGCAAAACGGGTTAGAAAAATTCGAGGAGAAAGGCCATATTAAGGATCATTTGGGAGATGACGCTCCACACACTATAAATCCTGCAGTTCCCTTAATGTTCGGTTATTTAGATCAGGAAGATTATTTAACTAAGATTAATGCCGAGTTTTCCTCGCGTTATGGCGCAAGGACACGCTCTGTTACAGATCCAGGGTATAAGAGCTCGGGCTACCACACCGGAAGTAGTTGGGGTCTTACAACTTGTTGGGCCTCTGCAGCCAACTTCAAAAATGGTAAACCTCAACAAGGACTGAACTTTTTAGAGAAACTTTCTTCTTTCTTAGATGAAGGCCAGCCAGGAGCATTACCTGAAGTTGTAGACTCTGAAACCGGAGAGAATCTTGGTTGTTTGGAGCAGGCTTGGAGCGCAGGCCTTCTAGTTCATGTAATCGATACTTATCTGCTAGGGATTAGCGTTACAGAAGAAAAGATAACTATTAATCCTTGTAAAGGTTATACTGGGAAAAGATTAGGTAAGAAGGTAGGAGAGGAATACTTGGATATCCACGTTGATGAAGGAAGCGTTGAAATCCTTAATGATCCGGATTTAGATCAAGAGTTGGTGATTGAATGATAATTGTGAATTTTAAGGCTTACAGAGATGCAATTGGTTATGAAGCTAGAAAAATTTCGAAAATATGTAATGAAGTCTCCGAAGAGTCTGGAGAGGATGTTATATGCGTGCCTCAGGATCAAGATTTGCGCGTCTGTGAGGGAAAACTTTTTGCTCAACACATAGATAATGTTAATCCTGGAAGTCATACTGGTAGTAAGCTTGCGGAAGGTTTAAAGGACGCTGGAGCTTCTGGGACTTTGCTTAATCATTCAGAAAAACGTATGGACAGAAAGGAAATTTCTAATGCCATAGATAAATGTGATGATTTAGATTTGACGAGTATAGTATGTGCTCAGAGCCCTGAAGAATGTAAGGATTTAAGCCAATTAAACCCAGACTTTGTTGCATATGAGCCTCCAGAACTTATAGGCGGCGATAAGTCAGTTTCTGAAGCACATCCTAGCCTTATTCAAGAGGCAGTGAAACAATCGGAGGCGCCAGTTCTTGTAGGAGCCGGAATTAAGACAAAATCTGATGTTGAAAAGAGCACAGATTTAGGATGTGAGGGAGTTTTAGTGGCTTCCGGAGTTGTCAAGGCTGAAAACCAATATGAAGAAGTTATGGAGCTGTGTAAAGGATTATGAAAGATATATGGAGAAAAAAGTATCGTAATATAGCTGAAAAACCGTCTATAGAAGGCTTTCAAGTGTTGACAGCGTTCAACGCCAACATAGATAGAACAATTAATTTGGAAAATCTCGACTGGAATTTATCAGAGACAGAAGATCTTGAAGAAGTAAAAAGCCTAGATGAAGTTAAGAAAGTTCTAAATTACGCAATTGAGAACGAGGAAAATATTGAAGTTGAAGCATCTAAACTCAGCCATAATTTCGAATCAGGAACTCAGGATATAGGAGGGCAAGCAGCAATAATGGCTAACTTCCTTGCTAATATGAACGGAAGTGTGACCTTTTATACTCCGCTTCTCTCGGATGAACTCGCTGATATGATGGATGAGAAAATACTTCACCCTCATTTCGATAAGGATTTCACTCTCAAAAATGTAAGAGATGTCTCAAACACAGATAGAACTAAAGAAAATGTAGTAATCGAATTCTCAGAAAATAAAACCGGCAGACTGATTCTTTCTGATAAATTGCGTGGATTTGGACCATATTTCCGATCTGGGATAGAGGAGAATTTAGATTTGATAGATAATAATGTTCAGGGAGCTTTGCTCTCAGGATTCCAGAATATCCACGGGAATAAGAAGCCTAAGATAGAGAAGGCTAAGAAGCAATTGAATAAAATAGAAAGTAGAGTTCACATTGAGTTGGCAGACACAGAAACTGAGAACTTAAGACTAATAGGCTCTCATATATTGCCTGAAGCTGATAGTATTGGTCTTGATGAAAGCGAAGCTTTGGAAATCGCAGAGATAATAGGCGAAGATGTTTCCGATAGTTTAAGTATAGAAGAGTCTTTCAATCTATTTACAACGCTGATTGAAGAGGTTGGATTAAGCCGTTGTCATCTACACACTTATAGATATCATCTTACAGTTACTAAAAAGGATTACAGCGTTGATGTAGAAGATGTAAGAGACGGGATGCTGTTTGGAGAGCTAGCAGCAATTAAAAGAGCCGATTCAGGCGATATCCCGACTTTTGAAGACTTTAATGGATTGGATTTCGATAATATTCATGTTAAAAAATTGGATGAACTGGAAAAGTTCGAGCAGTTTATTGAATCAGAAGATTTTGCTGAAACTGGCTTAGCGGAATTAGAGAATTACAAAGTTGTCGCCATACCTACATTGATTCACGAAGATCCTGAGCGATTAGTAGGCATGGGAGATTTGATTAGCTCAGGGGCTTTTGCCTATGAGCTTAGCACAGAGATTTAACAGATCTCTCTACTTCATCTCTAATCTTCTGTAAATCTTTTTGAGTATCTGCCTCACATCGTATACTCATTTTTTCTTCTGTGTTGGATGGGCGTACTAGAGCCCAGCCGTTTTCAAATATGATTTTGACACCATCCTTCCTTGTAATCTTTTTATCTGAAAATTTATCTGCGACCCCTTCTATTACACTGTTCTTTTTATCATGAGAACATTGGATTCTTAATTCAGGGGACACCGGATAACTATTGTAATCCTCTAACTTTGATATCCGTCTTTCTTGTACTATTTGACACATTAAGCACGCTGCTAGAAGCCCATCATCCCACGGAAAGTTTAGCGCAGGGAAATAATAATGCCCAGATAATTCGCCGGCAAAGCCTACAGCTTCATCTTGATGTATTTTTTCCGAAATAAATGTATGACCTACTCTTGTTTCTATAGGTTCTCCGCCATTATTTTTGATTGTCTCTTTTACAAGCCTAGATGCTCTCAAGTCATACAAGATCCTTTTTTGTTCTTTATTTTGTGTTAGTATTTCTTCTGAGAATAGTGCTAAAACCTTATCTTCGGGGATGTACTCTCCATTGTATATAAATCCTGCTCTGTCAGCATCTCCATCAAATATTATCCCTAATTCCTGATCATTCATGTTTTCCCTTACAGATTGTTGTGCTTTTTCATGATGAGGTGCGGGTAAATGATTAGGAAAACTCCCATCAACTTGTTTATTTACATTAGTAACATTACATCCTATTTTTTCGAGTAATTCTTCCGCTACAGTAGAAGCTACACCATTACCATAGTTTACTACAATATCAAGATCTACATCAAATTTCTTCGATACAGCATTGATATATTCTTTTTTCAAATTAGTTCGAGTTAGGTTTCCGTCCTTTTCGGAGTTTTGGAAGCTTCTTTGATCATATATTTTCTCTATTTCTTCCATCCCGCCTTCTCTAGACATTGCTAGCCCTTCTTCTTTCGCAAATTTAAATCCAGTATATTCTGGAGGATTATGAGATGCTGTTACAATAGCACCGTGTTTCAAACCCTGTTCTCTAATCCCATGATAAGCTACGGGCGTAGGAATCATACCTGCATCTATGACATCAACTCCAACAGATCTAATTCCTGTAATAAATGCTTCTTTTACTTTTTGACTATGGTTTCTCCCGTCTCTTGCTACTAATACCTCTCCATTCTTGATATAAGTTCCATAAGCTTTCCCTAATCTTTCAGCCTTTTCTAAACTAACTTCTCCAGGATATTTCCCTCTTAAATCATATTCATGAAAGAATGATGTCATAAAGACTAATTCTATATCCTAATTTAAACAAATTACTTGGGCCTAACCCGTGGCTTAAATTCGAATTCTATAAGTCTCACCCTAGATTAAATTATAATTTTATTGTAGAATGATTGAGATTGATGGCGCAGATGGAGGAGGCCAAATGGTCAGAACGAGCTTGAGTTTGTCAACTCTAAAGCAGGAACCTTTTAAAATAAAGAATATCAGAGGTTCTAGGCCAAATCCCGGGTTAAAACGGCAGCATTTGGAAGCTGTAAAAACAATGCAAAAACTAACAGGCGCTGAAGTCAAGGGAGCACATTTGGGCTCAGAAGAACTAATTTTTAAGCCTAATAAACTATCAACTACGTCCTCCGTTCAAACTAATATTGGGACTGCTGGAAGCATCACGTTACTGTTTGATACTGTTTTACCATTAGCCAGCGAAGATTCGTTAAAATGTATTGTTTCTGGAGGCACCGATGTTAGATGGTCTCCAACTATCTCCTATTATAAAAATGTGAAATTGCCCTTGCTTAG
>SL_4KL_010_BRINEDRAFT_10000988_pt1 | contig 15440 bp, 13 predicted proteins | sample SodLak_010_BRINE_2_FD_10664 | JGI IMG/M metagenome (IMG submission 10664)
GTACTTTCGAACCGATTGCTCCCAGCAGATTGGGAATTGGTAAGTGACATGATACAAATGGGCGCACTGACTGCTCCCCTTTCGATTCAGCCGAACGTGATTCAGATGTGGAAATATCCGAGGAACGGGCAACTGCACCGATTTGGGACCGTCCTTGTCCGTCAGTCGTCGCCGGTTTCGGTGAGTCCGGTCTCCGCCCGGTTTACCTCCCCAAGATCGATCGAGTCAACGCGGCGGGCCCAGACATACAGCAGGCTCGGAAGCACGATTACGCTGGTCACGAACGCGCCGAACAGCGCCAACACGACCAGCCACGCGAAATTCGTGAACCCTGGCTGTGGGTGAATCAGCATCCCGGCGAAAGCCGCAACCGAGGTGAGCATGCTCCCCAGCAGCGCTCCGCCGGTTCCAGTGACTGCAGTTTTCAACGCGTCGAGTCCGTTCCGTCCGCGCTCGAGCTCCTGTGCGAACCGGTCGCTCACGTGGATGTTGTAGTCGACGCCGATCCCGATCACCAGACTGATCAGTAACGCGGTGAGCGCCGTGAGCGGGATCGAAAGCAGGTACATGCCGCCGACGACGAAGCCGAGGACCAGCGCGATCGGACCGGCCGTGACGGCACCCAGGGTCGTGCTGCCGTGGACGTGTCGGTAAATCAGCGACAGGGCAACGAATACGGCGGCGACGCCGACGACCATTACCTGGAGGATGCCGTCGGTAATCGTGTCGAGCGTCTGCTGTTGTTCCGTGGCACCCGACACCGGCGTCGCGGTCAGATCGTCATCTTCGGCTTCGATCGTCTCCGCCACCGCGAACAGGTCGTCGGCCCGATCGGCTCCGTTGCCGAGGCTGCTAGTCCCGTCAGGCGGCCCGATCACGCGGAGTGATCGATACTCGCCGCTGGACGACTCGTCCGCCGTGGATCCCGATTCGTCGAATTGCTCACCGTCGTCAGTTCGCTCGATCACCTGACTCGCCTGCTCCGGGGCGACTTTGTAAAGGTGGTCGTAGACCGTCTCGAGGTTGGTGTCCGGAACGCCGTCACCGTTCGTGTCCGCTGCCTCGACGGTTTCGGCGAACTCGTCCTCCGTTGCTGCGACCGCTTGGATCACCGTCACCGGTGAGTGAACCGTGTCGGCGCGCTGTTCGGCAAACACGTCGTCGTCGAACGCCGATTCGAGGCCGTCGTTCACCGCAGTCAACGATCCGTCGCTCGTGACGTCACCCTCGATCAGGAACTGCACGCGATCGTCCTCGTCGTCAGAAGCGGTCCGGAACTCATCGCTGACGTGCTCCTGGTTCTGCAGGACCTCGTTCTCTTCCCAGCCGATCGGTTCCGGGAGATCCTGTTTCCAGTCGGCGACCTCGGCGTCGGGTCCCTCCTGTGTCTCCTCCTCGAGCGCCATCCAGGCGACCCCGCCGCCGACGGCCACCACCAGTGCAATCGCGATCACGACCGGCGCCGCCCGGCGAGCGAGTACCACCGTACTCGACAGCAGTGGTTCGACGTAGGCGCCGTGACCGAGCGGTTGCTTCCGACGATCGAACCCGATCCGCTCGAGCAGCGTCTCGATTGAGAGTTTTAGCGCCGGCACCAGCGTCACGAAGATGACGAACGCCGAGATGACGCCGAGCGTGATACCGATGCCGAGTTCCCTGAGTTCAGGAACCGGGTTAAACAGGTTCGAGAGGAACCCAATGCTGGCGGTGATCGTCACGAGACCGAGGGCGAGTGCCAGCGATCGGAGGCCCCGCCGCATCGGGGGCACGATGGACTCGTCCGGAGTCCGTTGCTCACGGGCCCCCGTCCCGTTCGCACGCTTCGAGGCGCATTGTGCCTCGCGTTGCTCTCGGTAGCGCATGAACACGTGGAAGCCGTAGTCGATCGACAACCCCGCGATCAGCACGGGGCCGATGACGGCCGATGCAGCGATCGGGATGCCGACCCAGCCCAGTATTCCGAACATCCAGACGATCGAGACGAACACGCCGGTGACACCAACCAATACGTCGATCGGGTCGCGGTACGTGACTGCGGCGGTGACGAAGATCAGTCCGAGCACGATCGGGACGACCAGGAAGAGCGTGTTCTGGACGTTCGTGTTCGCGAAATCCTCCATGGCGTGTTCGCCGAGCGTGAAGACCTCGGGATCGTCGTGTGCCGCGGCGGCATCGTACAGGGCCTGCTGTGCGTCACTTGGTGGCTCGGGATCGTCACTCTCGAAGGCGACGACCAGCTGGTGGCTCTCGGCGGACGTCGTCCCGGGTTCGTAACTGTCGGGCAACAGGAGCCCCGCACGCTCGTCCTCGGCGATCGTGGCCTCGACGAGCGTGGCGACTTCGTCGTCGTCCAGCTCCTCGAGAGCCGTACGCTGCTCGTCGAGAGTGGCGTCCGGATCCTCCGCGGCCTGCACTCCGACCAGACTGGCGATGCTTCGGACGCCCTCCTCCGCGAGCGTGTCATCAACCGCCTCGTCGTCGGTGATCTCCTGCTGGTACTCGAGCGTCGCTACCAACGCCTCCTTCGAGAGCGCGTTGCCGTCTTCCGCGTATACGTACACGGGAGCCCGTGTGAGTGACTCGTCGCCCCCTTCGTGGGTCCCGTACTGGTCCTGAATGTACTGTTCTTTCTCTTCGACGGGCGTTTCGACCGAGCCGCCGAGTTGCTCTTCGTCACCCATCTCCGCGTTGGCCATGCCGGCGATCATTCCTGCCGTGAGCAACAACATCACCACCACGACGACGTGATGATGTGCTGTGACTGCGTCGACGCAGCGATCGATCGGTTGCGGTATCATCCTACCTGAACGGGATGGCGTGGTGCTCCGTGGACACAACTGCTAGCTACTACGAGCCACGATGCTGGGTCGTCTAGTAATGAATACACCGTGGCGATCTCTCTGACCGAGGCTATGATCACTGGTCGGCCGGACGAAGTCAACACCGCGTTGACAACAGTCGATCGTCCGGTATCGGTTCGATCGAAGACGATCGCTTCGCTCGCAGCGTCGCTACGACCATCGCTTCCCGCTGATCGGTTCGGTTCGAGAGTCGTTCAATCAGCATCGGTGTCGTTGACGGTTTCGAACCTGGATAGATACCGATCTGAGGATCTGAAGAGCGCGAATTGACGCCCTGCAACGAACGGCACATTCCCATTGCGCATTTTGCGGACGTTCTACCGACCGTGCCAGATCGCACCGCCAACGATGCCGATCGCGATCGCAATCGGATGCGATGCCAGTAGCAACGCGCCAAGCAGTATCCCGACGAAGATGGCCGCACCTGCGGGCGTCCGACGGTTCGGTGGTCTCGGACCGGCAATCTGTTTCGTGTATTGCGGGTGGATCGCTCCACTGTGCATAATGTTCAAGTCTGTTTTGGTTTCACGCGGTAGCACGGACCTCCACCACGTGATCGGACTGGATCCACGCGTCCGGCTGCTCCCGATCGTAGAGATAGGTCTCGCCGCTATCGGTCACGATCACGCCGTATCGGTCGTTGCGATCTGCTTCGGGGAGAGTCGCGGGATTCTCTCTCGGCATCACAATCGAACAAAGAACTGCGTCCTCCCTATCACCTGACGCTAATAGTGAAGAGCGGTCGTCTGCTCTCGTCTAGGAACGAAGATCGGCGGGCTTAAGGGTTGTCCGGTCAGCAACGCTTCTCCTCGATCCGTTCCTTCCGGTGGCAGTCTCCGACGAAACCGGGGCGGGATTTAATAGTAACCGGTCCGACAGTATAGCGTATCATCGCGGGCGACGACGGCCCGATCGTCAATCAGGCCCGAGGGGTGGACGATGCAGAAGAACAACGGACGAACGCTGCCGCTACGCGATACCACCGAATGTGTTGGTGGCAGGTCTCTCGATCGTCTGCGAGTGCGAAACGACGCCGCACGTGTGTACCGATAGCCATGATCTCGGTGACAACTGGTCTGCAGTACGGTGTCGGGTTCGCAGCCGTGGTCCTGTCGGGGTATTTTGCAGCCGTGGTGTGGGACCAACGCGCAAAGCCGACGGTTCGGCCGTTGTTACCTCTTGCCGTCGTGTTGGCTAGCAGTTCCGTCGCGTATCTCGTTACGAGCTACCCCCCCGTCGAGCACGCGTTGAGACCTGTAGTCTGGCCCGCCGACGCCGGTCCGATCTGGATCGGGGTGTTGACCGTACTGGTGATCATCGCTTCCGGCCTCTGGTTTCTGTTCGCCATCCAGTACACCGGACGGGGCGGGCCGCTGATTCGCCCGGCAACCGCAACCGTCGGTTTACTCTGGGTGCTCGTTTTCTGGCTGGTCGTCTTCGCTGATGTCTCTCCCCCTCCAGAACTGGAACAGACCCACGTCGAGTTCATGCTCGGCTTCAGTGCGTTCTTTATGAATATCCTGCTGGCTATCGGCGTCCTTCTCGTCCTGACGACGTCACTCGAACAGAACGCAATCGGATCTCGGGAGGGACTCGTCCTGTCCGGTGGGGCAGTCACACTGGGCTTTAGCCCGATTGTCCTCAATAGCACCCAGAACCCTGCAATAGTTCCCATGACCCTACTGGTTGCGAGCAGTCTGTTCATCCTCGCAATCCGTCGCTATCCGGTATTCGACGCACCACCCGTCATCCGTATCGCCGGTCGGGATCGCCTCATTCAAGAAATGGACGATGCAGTCGTCATCACCGATCTCGAGGGACGGATTCACGATCTGAATCCCGCAGCCGAAAGGTATTTCGAAACCGACCGAACCGATGCAGTGGGCCAGTCACTGGAGACACTGCTCCCCGCTGCGGTCGATCCGAACGAACTAGCGGAGACCGAGACGCCGGTTGAGTTCCGAACGGCTACCGAGACCACGCTTGCAATAACTACCAACCGGATCACCGACGTCCGAGACCGATCGTTTGGCTACCTCTTGGTCTGTCGAGACGTGACAGAACGACGGCGTCGCGAACGCCGATTGGGGGTACTCAACCAGCTGTTGACGGGCGCCGTTATCGATCGAATGAACGATATCGCAGCGAACGCGGCACTACTCGCCTCGTCCGACCGTGATGGCGCGTTCGATCCTCGGACGCCATCCGAGTCTGATGCCTCCCGAGTCGGGGCCGACATACGGGCCCAGACGAACACGCTCGTGGAGCTTGTGACACGGACGCGTGAAATCGAACGCGCGCTGGCTGAGGAGAGTACCACCCAGGCGGACATCCGATCGGTGCTCCGGAACGTCACCGAAGCCGTCACCGATGATCGCGGTATCGAGATCGAGCTCGAAGCGCCCGAAGCCGTCCCACCGGCGGCGATCGACGCAACAGTCCTGGAGACGATCCTCGAGACGCTGCTCACGGACGCGGTCGAACGCGATCGGAAACGGGTCGCGATCGAGACTGCCGACGTCGGACAGTACCTGGAAATTCACATCGTCGATGGCGGGTCGACGGGGATGGAACCGACGATGGGTGTCGAGACCCATCACACCGCAGCAGGCGTCGACGTGGAACCGTCACTGCGAGAGCTATCGATCGAGATGACTCGACTAGCGGCGACGCACGTCGGCGGCGATGTCTCGGTGCGTTCCGATCGGAACAATCGACGAATAGTTGTCGAGGTGCCGACGATCGAGGCAGGGTCCACGAACGATCTCGAGCCGATCCTCGCCGACGGCAACGTCGATGCCGGACCGACCGATCAACGAGGCGATTCCGAATGACGGAGCTGTCAACGATCGGCATCGGAATCGCTATCGCGTCGACGTTCGGTCTCGTCGCGGTGCTGGCATACCGCCATCGCGAGCAGCCTGGAGCGATTCCGTTCGTCGTGCTGACCGTCCTTCTCGCCCTGATGGCGGTCAACACCACGCTTGCGCGGGCCGAAATTGTATCGGGACACAGTATCGAATTCGTCATTTTCCTCCCGCTCGTATTTTCGCTCCTCGTCTGGCTCGTCCTCGCCTTCGAGTATACGGGCCGAGGGCCGGTCATGACGAACCGTCGGAGCGCTGCACTCGCTGGCTTCGGCCTCATCGTTCTCCTGGTTTCGTCGGTCGGCACCGTCGTCCCCGAAGCCTACATGCCGTTCTACCTCCCGATCGTTAACGTCGTTCAGATCGCCCTCATCGCGCTGGCGGGATACGGAGCGGTTCTCGTTGCGCGGTCCGCAATCAGTTACGACGATATCCCGATCAGCGGGAGCCTCGCGCTCACGACCGCGGGGGGCGGACTCACCGGTATTACAATCGTCGTGGCGTTCGTTCCGGCCGTTATTTCCTTCGAACGGGGTGCGGACGTAGTCCATCTCGTGCTCGGCGGAATCGCCGCTATCCTCTTGCTCACCCAGGTCACGTATCGCGTCTTCGAGACCGGACCCAGTGCGGGACACCTGGCACGGGAAACGGTCCTCGACGAGATGTCCGCGTCGGTCGCCATCACCGATCGAGACGATCGGCTGCTCGACGTCAACCGCACCGCAGAGCGGACGTTCGATCTCGAGCAACCCGATGCACTCGTCGAGCCGATCGACGACGTGTTCGGATTCGACCTGCATTCGTCGGACGACGGACCCGTCACCATCGATACGAACGATGGCCGTCGCCAGTTCGACGTCGACCGGTTAATGCTGACGGACCGTGGAGAGACCCCGATCGGACGAGCGGTGCTCCTGCGAGACGTGACCGAACGACGGACCCATGAACAACGACTCGACGTTCTCAATCGGGTGTTGCGGCACAACTTACGGAACGATCTGGACGCTATTCGGGGATTCGCCGAGGCGCTCGAACGAGAGGACGCGGCGGATCCCGAAGCGATCGCCGAGCGCATCCACGCGTCGGCGAGCGACCTCGCGGCACTTGGTTCGGCTCTCGAGCAGGCAGAGCAACTGCTCGCTCGGGACGTACTCGATCGCGAATCCGTCGACGTGGACGCGCTGCTTGATCGAATCGCGGCGGATGCTGAGGACGCATATCCCGATGCAGCGGTTACCGTCTCGACAGCACATTCGGAAACGGAGTCGTCGACCGTTCTCGAGACTGATCAGCAAATACTGGACACGGTACTCGAGGAAGCCGTCGAAAACGCGATCGAACACAACGATGCCGAGAAGCCACGAGTCGAACTCGCAGTTCGAAGCGAGCCGTCGGAAACCGTACTAACGGTCTCCGACAACGGACCGGGAATTCCAGATCAAGAACGGACGGTGCTGCTCGAGGGAGAGGAGACCCCGCTCCGTCACGGAAGCGGGCTTGGGCTGTGGATGATTTATTGGGGTGTGACCCGACTCGGCGGCGATCTCGAATTCGACGAGAATGCGCCCCGCGGAAGCGTCGTTTCGCTTCGGATTCCTGGGACGTAGGCTCGGACGGCAGTCGTCCCCTGATTGATTCTCGAGGAGACCGACGCGTGATTCGCGTCTCCCTGGCTGATGGGCGGTTCGGATGGCCGTTCACCGCGTTCAATCGTCTCCGGCGATTGCACAGGCGAGTGCTGACTGCGAGTCGTTGCTTTCGTCTCGACCACGATCGACGGGGCTCACCTCGATCTCGAGACCGAGGTCGTCGCCGTCGAACCGGAGGGTTGCCTCCTCGAACGCCGTACGGTACCGCTTGTGATGGTACCCGTCCGGATCGATCACCAGCCGACTCGTCACTAGCCCTTCGTCCTCGAGTCGATTGAGGCGGCGATAGGCGGTCGGTTTCGAGATCCCCGCCCGATCGGCGATTTCGCTTGCGTTTCGAGGCCGTTCGGCTACCGCGTGGAGCACGTCTCGTGTGTGCTCGTCGCCCAGTAGTTCGAGGACGATCGACGAGTCGACTGCGACCGATTCACGACCACGCAGCTCCGTGTCCTCGCCAGGGGCAACGGAATCGAGGTGTTCGTCTCGAGACGTCTGGAACCGTTTTCCCATCATATCCTGTCAATCAAGACGGGCTGCTGTCTCCTGTGCTGGACTGCTAACTATCCGCATCCTCCCTTCTGGGCCGGTCTAGGAATAAAGAGCGCCAGCCGTGCTGGGGTCGGATCGTCGACCCGGCGATGGCATATGTGACCAACGGGAGGCATTTTACGCCTTCGCAGCGTACCGAAACCCGGGAGTTGCGCTCACATGCCCGACATGACCGACGGTGATGACCTGCCGACGGCACTCGTGGTCGACGATGAGAAGGAGGTCGCCGACGCGTACGCGCTGCGGCTCCGCGGACTCTGCGAGGTCCAGACGGCCTACACAGGAGCCACCGCGCTGGACGTGCTCGAGGGCGAGGAAATCGATATCGTCCTGCTCGACCGGCACATGCCCGGTCTCTCGGGGGACGAGGTACTTGCCGAGCTCGACGAGCGCGACTATTACGGCCGCATCATCATGGTGACGGCAATCGACCCCGGGTTCGACGTGCTCGACATGCCGTTCGACGACTACCTCTGCAAACCCGTCGAGCGCGAAGACGTGCGGGCAGCCGTCGAACAGCAGTGTACCGTCCTCGGCTACGAGACGCTCGGGGAGTACTTCGGTATCCAGGCGAAGCGAAACGTCCTCGAGGCCGAGCTTCTCGAATCCGAGTTAGCCGATCGCGACGACTACCACGACCTGGTCAGTCGTGCGGACCGACTCCGGCGACGGGCACGGCGGCTGCTCGACGATCCGCAACAATTGTTCGAAACGTTCGATTCTGTCGGACGAGAGGGGCGCTGAGAACAACGATCACCGATCAGGTGGAAAGTTCGCTTGCAGGATTTTCAGAGGCGGTCGATATACTCTCCTCTGTGGCTACCCGACGAACGGTACGTACAGCAAACCTCTTTTACCGGGGGCATCGGCTGGCGTCTGCGACGCCACCCTCAACCCCCGGCAAAACCCGTTGATGCCAAAAGGCCGCCGTCGCGGGGTTTCACCCCGCTCCGGCGGTGAACCGCTCGCGGTGCTTGCGGATGCTTGCCCGCCGCTAACCGTTCCATTTGCAGATCTGCGTCTCGGTTAGTTCATCGAATTTGGAGTGAAAACAGCCTTATACGAACAGTTTTGCATCCCCTCTTATCGACGCGTCAATCGAGTTTGCCTGCAGTCTTGTCACTCTCCGGGTCAAAGAACGACGCCAGCAGCTTCCGCTGTCCCGCCCGGAGATGATAGAGCAACGTCGGTCCAGTGATACCGAGCGCGTCGGCGACTTCTTCCGCGGAGCTTTCGCGTGGCGACTCGAAGTAGTCCGCGAAGAACGCGGCTCTGAGTGCGTTCTCCTGGTGATCGGTCAACCGATCCCGAAGTTCGTCGCGGAACTCGCGTGCCGTCGTGATCGATCGCTCGCGCTCTCGCTTGGCGATCACGGTGGCATCGAACGCGGTCGTCACGACGTCGGCGATTCGGCGGACATCCTCTTCGGGCGAGAGTTCGACGATGATCTCCCCCGACCCGGGTTCATACTCGGCCGATCGGACGGACACTCCTCGAGTCGATAACCTCCCGAGGGGCGTCTCAGCCGTGAGTGTGACCTCTACCGTCCCGCCGTCGTCGTAGTCGGTGACGACTCGCACGCGTTCGGCACCGTCTTTGGCAGACAGCGAATCGACGACCTGGAGTGGCTCGTCGTCTACGGAGAGATAACAGAGCAGCCGCTCGTCGTTCTGTGGCACCAGTCCGTCGAACGAGAAACTGACGTCGAGATCGGTGGCCACCGCCACCAGGGGGGTGTCGACGTCGGAAATCTCGAACGCGAGTTCGACGACCGTGTCCGAGAGCAGCAGGTTCCGATGCCGGGTTGCGTTCACCGCGAATCCGGCCATCTCGCCGACCGTCGCGAAGCTTGCCCGCTCGCGCTGGGAGAAGGCGTCCCGATCGGCGGCGTAGACGCCGACCGTGCCGTACACGTTCGATCCGTACGTCAGGGGGATCGCGAGCAGCGACTGGAGCCCGTCGGCAAACGCCGCCCGCCGGACGGATTCGGGGACCGAGGAATCCTCGCTGAGTGACTCGACGACCGTCGGCCTGGCGCTCTCGACCGCCCGTTCCTCGGGAATCGTCGCCGATTGGTCGAGGTGATCCGTGATTTGTTCGAGCGTTCGACCGGTCGTTCCCGCCGCGGCCCGGACGACGATCCGATCGTCGCCGAGTTTCCGTTCGCCGAACCAGGCGAACTCGTAGATGTCGGACCGACCCAGCCGCTCGCAGATCGTCGTCGCGATCTCCTCGCGGGTTGACGCGTCGACGAGCTCCCCCAGGATGTCCGAGATCAGTTCGTTGATGACGACGAGCCGGTCCAGATCGTCTCGAAGTCGGTCGCTCGTTCGTTCCGTTCGTCGCTGCGCTGTCCGGTCGCGCACGTACAGCGTCACTCGGTCCCCGGCCGGAACGAGCGACACGTCGAACCATCGATCCAGCTCCGGGTAATATTCTTCGACCGATAGCTCGTCGGAAATCGGCCCCGGGAACGCGTTCGGGACGGTATCGTCCACCGATCGGGGAAAGACGTCCTCGATGGTGCGGCGGTCGACGGATTCGGGATCGACCTCGAGCAACTCGCACCCACTCTCGTTGATTCCCGTTACCGTCCCGTCCGGATCGACCTCGAGTATGCCGATCGGTGCGTGTTCGAGTTGGTCGTTCATGCTGACGTGGTCCCTTCTTTTGCAGTTTCGATGCCGCGTATTTCGAACCGTGCGCCGCCGTCGTCGGCGGTCGTGACGGTGACTGACCAGTCGTGGGCCGTTGCGATCCGTTCGACGATTGCCAACCCGAGCCCCGTCCCATCGTCGCCGGCGGTGAATCCCGGTTCGAAAACTGCTTCTCGGTGTTCCTCGGCGATTCCCGGACCGTCATCGGCGACGTAGAAGCCGTCGGATGATACGGTACCGACGGTAACGTGCGGGCAGTCCCTCCCGTGTTCGACCGCGTCCTCGTGAGCCTGCGAACGAGGACTCGTAGAGCCGTGCTCCACGGCGTCCTCGGGAGGTTGCGACCGATGGCTTGTCGAACCGTGTTCGACAGCGTCTGCAGAACCGTCAGGTTCTGCATGGCTCGTGGAGCCATGCTCCACGGCGTTCCGAAAGACGTTCTCGAAGAGCCGTTCCACTCGATCTCGATCGGCGACGATCGTCGGCAACGTGTCGTCGAACGTCAACTCCGCGTCGCCAGTCTTGACCGTTTCCCACGCCGTTTCCGCGGCGGTCTCGAGGTCGATCGTGCTCGTTGGCTCGATCACGTCTTCGCTGCGGGCTAGGGTCAGAACGTCTTTGATTATTCGCTCCATTCGATCGTGGGCCTGGGCGACGTGGTCGAAGTGCTCGTCGTTTCCAGTTTCGCGCCCGGCCCGGAGTCGGGCTTTTGCGACATCGAGCGGATTCCGAAGATCGTGACTGATGACGCTCGCGACGCGATCGACTTCGAGCGCACTGCGCTCGTCGGCAGTCTCGACGAAAACGACGTATCCGAGCGATCCGTCCGTCGGTGGACTCACTCGCGCGAGATAGCGACCGTTCTCGCTCGTTGAGTCGGTCGGATCGACACTGAGAGTACATCCATCGTCGGTGTGGAGGCAGTCGGGAAACGCGATAGCGCAATCGTGAACGTCCAGTTCTATCCCATCGAAGACCGTCGAAAGCGACGTTCTCGAGGAAAACTCACCGAAGCTGTCGGTAAACGAATCGTTCGCCGCGACGAGCACTGCCCGATTCTCGTCGATCGTATAGCTCAACGCGGGATCGAGATACCGATCGAGCGGGAGCGTTCGGCGCCTCCAGTGGGTCTCCTCGTCGGTCATGTCGAATCGAGAGCGGTCTGAACCGGCGCTTGCTGCGATTCGCCGCCGATCACGTCCGAGCGGCGTCCGGGAGCGGCCGCCGGGACCCCAACCGAACGATGGAACGGTGCCCGTTGCATCGTGTGTGCTATTTCTGTTGTGCGACCTTAGTGATGGAGTCTAGCTATACAGATCACGTCGCGGTTTCACTATGAGCCTCGCCGACCTCACGAACTGCTCGGTCGCTAATTGAATTCTCCTATAAAAATCCTCGGCACGACTGTGGGGTCGAAAACCGTGATCCCAGTTATACGATCGTTCCTGACGACGGTTGGCACGTGATGACGGTGACACAGTTCCGATCCGAACGATCGACGACCGCTGCACGTGACGTACTGACGCGAAGTCGATCCGACCGAATCCGCCTCGAGGTCCGCCTCCGCCGTAGCCACAGCAGTCGGCGGCGAGCACCGGGGCCAACGGAGATGAGTCGATGACGGCGATCGAGACGCGCGGCCTCACGAAACGGTACGGGTCCGAAACGGCACTCGAGGACCTCGACCTGACCGTCGAGTCCGGCGAGGTGTTCGGGTTCCTCGGGCCGAACGGGGCCGGGAAGACGACGACGATCGACCTCTTGCTGGACTTCATCCGGCCAACCGAGGGATCGGCGACGGTGCTCGGGTACGACACACAGGAGGAGGCGGATGCCGTCCGTGATCGTGTCGGCATCCTCCCCGACGGCTTCGATCTCTGGGAGCGGTCGTCGGGCTACCGCCACCTCGAGTTCGCGCTGGACTCGAAGGGGGTCGATGGCGATCCGGACGCCCTTCTCGATCGGGTCAACCTCGATCGTGCCGACGCTGAGCGTCCCGTCGGCGATTACTCGAAGGGGATGTGCCAGCGGCTCGCGATGGCGATGGCACTGGCCGGAGAGCCGGAGCTCCTGATCCTCGACGAACCCTCGTCGGGACTCGACCCACACGGCATCCGAACCATGCAGGAACTCATCCGCGAAGCGGCCGCCCGCGGCACGACCGTGTTCTTTTCGAGCCACATCCTCGGGCAGGTCTCAGCAGTCTGTGATCGCGTCGGCATCCTGGAGGCAGGTGAACTCGTCACGGTCGACACGATTGCAGGGCTGCGAGAAACGGCCGGCGTTGGCTCGCGACTCGTCGTCGACGTCGACGACCTTCCCCGGGCAACAGCGATCGATCTGGAACCGATCGACGGCGTCGTCGACGCGGACACCGAAGGGGACCACCTCCGGGTCGCGTACACCGATCCGGCTGCAAAGGCTCGAGTGCTCCATCGGATCGTCGAGAGCGGGACGAACGTGTGCGACTTCGACGTCGTTGAACCGACGCTGGACGACCTGTTCGCGGCGTTCACCGGAAGCGACGGCTCGACGCGCCCGGTAGATACTGCTGGCGAGTTGGAACCAACGCGTGCTCCGGACGGACCCGAACCGGTGATCAGCGACGGTTCCGGGGATCCACAAATCACCGGCCAGGCGAGTGACATCGCCGCGAACGGTGAGGGGGTGGATCGATGAGCGCTCCGTTGATCGCCAGAAAGGACTTCGAGGACGCCGTCCGTTCTCGGATGATCTGGGCGGTCATGGCCGTCTTCGTCTTTCTGATGGTCGTCATCTCGGCCGGGGCCGCGACGAACGGCCTCGAGGACGCCGAGGCGACGGAGATCATCTCACTGGTCGCCAACGTCGGCGGTCAGTTGATGATCCCCATCCTCGCGCTGCTCGTCGGCTACATGGCGATCGTCGGGGAGCGCCAGTCCGGCAGCCTGCGCGTCCTCTTTGGCCTCTCGCACAATCGGTGGGACGTCTTCATCGGGAAACTGGCGAGTCGGCTGGGGGTCATCATCATCGCGACCGTCGTCGCGTGTCTCGTCGCCCTCGGGATGGTCGTCGCGTTGTTCGACAGCTTCCCTGCCCAGGAGCTGGTGGCGTTCTCGTTACTGACGGTCCTGCTCGGGATGGTGTTCACTTCGATCGCAGTCGCCGTCTCCGCGATGGCATCCTCGCGGATGCAGGCGATGGCCGGTGCGATCGGGAGCTACGTTGTTTTCACGCTGGTCTGGCACCCGATGTCCGCCGTGATTCACTACCTCGTGGAGGGAGGACTGCCAGGGTATAATGCTCCCGAGTGGTACTTCTTCCTGCTCCGGTTGAACCCGCTTGCAGCGTATACCCAGGTGGCAAGCGAACTCGCCGATCAGTTCATCTGGGGGATCGTCGGTTGGGAAGGGACCGTCGAGGACGTCCCAGAAGAGACGTTGCAAGAGCCCAACGCCCTCCTGTTGTCCGAACGCGTGAGTGGTGACCTCCCGTTGTACTTACACGACTGGGTCGCCGTCCCCATCCTGCTACTGTGGATCGCGATTCCGCTGGGAATCGGCTACTGGCGGTTCAAACGGGCGGACCTGAACTGACCACCCACTTTCAAACTAGTCGATCGTGCGAGCAGCAAGACCACAGTGACCGTAGTGCAAGCCAGTGACCGTAGCGTAAGCCAGTGACCGTAGCGCAAGCGTCAACATCGCTATAAAAGGCGTCAAGGAGTATCTGCGTTGGAACGTGCCTGCTCTCAACAGTCTTCGTAAGTTCGGAGGGTGCGACGTTCACAAGAGCGCAGCGACTTTGAGACGGCAGGCATCGGGAGCTGTGGACGCCCCGACCGTTTGAGGCTACCCAGTCGATGGTCTGTTGGGAGTGTCTGTGTAAACCACGAGACGGTTCACTCCTCGAACTCCGCTTCGGCCGCCGCCAGTGCCTCCTGGGTATCGATACTCTCGAACGTCGTTGCGTCAATCGCCTCTAGATCGCTCTCTGCAACCGTGACAACGTCGATCCGATCGAGTGCGGCAACGATGCGGTTGTCATCGGAGTCGAGTGCGGCCCCGCAGGCGTCAGCCATCGCATCAGCCCGATACACTGCCTGGGTTGTCTGATACCAGCCTTCCTCGAGTTGGACGACTGCGCCATCGTGACCGCTGGCTCGGTCGGCCAGATACGCGAGCAACTCGGGATCGACGAAGGGCATGTCACAGGCCACAACCGTTGCATACTCCCGATCGACGGCGTCGAGTCCGGCCTCAATACCGGCCAGTGGCCCCTGATCGGGGACGGGATCGGTTGCAAACCGAACGTCGGCGGCACAGCCGTCGAGGGCGTTCGCGATCGGGTCGACCTGGTCGTCACGGCAGTTGACGACCACGTCGTCGGTCACCGTGGCGAGCCGATCGACGACGTGACGGATCATCGGTTTCCCGGCCAGTTTGGCGACCGCTTTGTCGGCCTCGCCAAAGCGCGTCGAGTAGCCACCTGCCAGCACGACGCCACCGATCGAGTCCAGTCGGTTCATAGGTGATGGTAGGTGGAGATTGGACATAAGAATCCGGTTCGCCAATCGGCGGTACTTGATGCCACTACTCCGTACGAGTCACTCGACGATCTCGACCAGCGGCTCGTCAGCGATCATGCTCGTCAGGGCAACTCGTGAGACACGGCCGTCTGCATCATCACTTCGATCGAGGATCTCACGAGCGATGCCACGAGCGACGGCCAGATCGCCTTCGTCATCGACCATGTTCAGTACCGGAACGTACGTCGCCTCGTCAGGAACGGCTTTCATACTGATTAGCGTCATCAATTACCGCCGATCGCCAGTACCGGGTGGGCGATCGGCGGTAACTACGGACACTAATCAGTATC
>SL_4KL_010_BRINEDRAFT_10000989_pt1 | contig 15440 bp, 16 predicted proteins | sample SodLak_010_BRINE_2_FD_10664 | JGI IMG/M metagenome (IMG submission 10664)
GCAGAGATGGCGCGCCAGTGGATGGTTGAGCGTTACGGGGCGGAGCAGGCCTATACCGCAGGGTTTGAGGTGTTCACCACAGTGACGGCCAATGAGCAGCAAGCGGCGCAGGATGCGCTAGTTCGCGGCTTGCACGCCTATGATGAGCGGCATGGTTACCGCGGGCCAGTCGATCAGCTCAGTGTTGAAGATCTCTCCTTAGCGGAGATACGAGCGGCGCTGGCGGAGGTTCGCAGCGCAGGCCCATTACGTGTAGGCGCAGTCATAGAGATAACTGAGACCGGCGCTGAAGTGCTCGTGGATACCGAAGATGACTTGACCACTTTGGCTTGGGAGGGCGTTGCGTGGGCGAGCAATCAGCCAGAGGCACTGCTTAGCGTTGGTGATGTAATTTATCTTCGTCAAACGGCAAATGGCTATCGATTGGCTCAAATTCCGCGCGCGCAAGGCGCATTGGTTGCGATTGACCCTCAAGATGGCCGGTTGTTGGGGCTTGCTGGGGGGTATAGTTTTTCCCTGAGTGCCTTTAATCGCGCGACTCAGGCGCGCCGCCAACCCGGTTCCGCGTTTAAACCTCTCGTTTACTCCGCGGCGCTGGAGCATGGTTTTACTCCGGCTACGGTGGTTAACGACGCGCCAGTTGTTTTCCCGGATGTGTCGCTTGAGAGTGTATGGCGTCCTGAAAATTATAGTGGGCAGGTATTTGGCCCTACTCGACTTCGTGAAGCGCTCGTGCATTCACGAAACCTGGTTTCCATTCGCGTGCTTAGGCAAATCGGTATACCGGCTGCATTGGCACATATTGCCAAGCTGGGCATTCCGGTTGAGCAGATGTCGCCGACTTTATCGTTGGCGTTAGGCGCCGCGGAGATGACGCCGATGGAGTTAACGGTAAGTTATGCGCCGTTTGCTAACGGTGGATATCGGGTAAAGCCGTGGTTTATCGAGCGAGTCCGAAGCAACGAAGGTGAAACGCTTTTTGGGGTACGACCGGAGCGCGCTATCAGTGCCGGGAATGCTTGGTTGATGCGCTCTATGCTGACCGATGTGGTGCGTGAGGGAACCGGGCGGAGCGCGCTACGCATTGGCCGAGAGGATCTCGCGGGTAAAACGGGGACGACCAATAACTTAAACGATGCTTGGTTTGCCGGGTTTAATGGGGATGTGGTGGCCACTGCCTGGGTCGGTTTTGATGAGCTGCAGTCGCTGGGTCGATTTGAGACAGGCGGGCGCGCTGCACTGCCGATTTGGACAGACTTTATGGAGCAGGCTTTAGCGGGTCGACCGAATACCAACTGGGTGCGCCCCCCAGGCGTAACGACCGTGCGCATTGATGCCGAAACTGGAGAGCGCGCGTCGCCGGACAATCCAAACGCGCGGTTTGAAACGTTTTTGGACGGAACAGTGCCGGCGTTTGACGATTCGGCTATTGGCATCAACGAGGGCAGCAATGGTCAGCCGATCTTTTAATTAAGCAGGCAGGTAATCATGGCGCGAAGTAGAGACTCACGTGATGCACGCATGCGTGAGCGTTTAACGCAGGAAGCGGCACGTATCATGGCCGTTGAGGGCGTGCGTGATTTCTCTCAGGCAAAGCGCAAGGCAGCGCTGCACCTTGGTGCTCCAAGCACTGCGAACCTGCCACAAAACAAAGAAATTCAGGCCGCACTCGTTGAATATCAACGTTTGTTTGGTGGCGAGCAACAAGCCTCTGCATTAACGGCGCTTAGGCAAATGGCATTAGAGGCGATGGATTTTTTTGCCACATTCAGGCCTCGGTTGGCCGGAGAGGTATTGGAGGGCACCGCCGTAGAAGGCTCACCGATCGAGTTGCATTGCTTTGCCGATACGCCGGAAGCGGTGGTTTTGTTTTTAATGGATCAAGGCATTCCATTCGACACCGATCAGCGCCGCCTGCGCTTTGATACGGATCCAGTGACTTTGCCGTGTCATCGGTTCTTCGCCGGCGATACTGAGGTGCAGTTGATTGTGATGGACGAAAAAGGGCTTCGCCAACCACCTAGGAGCCCGATTGACGGCAAACCAATGAGGCGAGCCAGCCGTAACCAGCTCGCCGAGATGCTGGCTTAGCCTTTGCGGCGATGCAGCGGAACGTATTTCCGCCGGGCAGCTCCGGTGTAGAGCTGGCGCGGCCTTCCAATGCGCTGCTCAGGGTCAGTCAGCATTTCCATCCACTGCGCAATCCAGCCTGGCGTTCTGCCAATGGCAAACATCACCGTAAAGAACTCAGTGGGGATCCCGAGCGCTCGATAAATAATGCCCGAGTAGAAATCGACATTTGGATAGAGCTTACGCTCAACAAAATAATCATCCGCTAATGCAATTTCTTCAAGCCGCATCGCAAGTTCAAGCTGCGGATCATTGCCAACGCCAAGCTCATTGAGCACGTCATGACAAGTTTTTCGAATAATCGTGGCGCGCGGATCGTAGTTTTTGTAAACCCGATGCCCGAAGCCCATCAAGCGAAACGGATCATCTTTGTCTTTCGCCCGGTCGATAAACTTCGGTACTGCTTCGACCGTTCCGATTTCGCCGAGCATGTGCAGCACGGCTTCATTCGCACCGCCGTGAGCTGGACCCCACAAAGCGGCACAGCCTGAGGCAATAGCGGCAAACGGGTTGGCCCCTGTGCTTCCCGCCATCCGAACGGTGGAGGTGCTGGCATTTTGCTCATGATCAGCATGCAAAATCAGCAGCTGGTCGAGTGCGCGCTCGGCTACCGGATTAATCTCATAATCCTCGCTGGGCCGGGCAAACAGCATATTGAGGAGGTTGCCCGTGTAAGACAGTCTGTTCAGCGGGTGAACGAAGGGTTCGCCCACCATATGCTTAAAGGCCGCTGCGGCAATCGTCGGGATTTTCGCAATAATTCGGTGGGCGCACAGCATGCGATTTTCAGTGTCATTGATATCGATCGTATCGTGGTAGAACGCCGATAAAGAGCCAACAACCCCGGTGAGCATTGCCATCGGATGCGCGTTGTAATGAAACCCGTTAAAGAAAATCCGAAGACTTTCATTGACCATCGTGTGCCGTGTGATTGAATCCTCAAACGCAGCCAACTCGCTTTGCGTTGGCAATTCGCCATTGATTAACAGGCTGGCCACTTCCAAGAAAGAGCTTTGCTCAGCTAACTGTTCAATCGGATAGCCACGATAGAGCAGGATGCCCTGATCACCATCTATGAATGTGATATCGCTTTGGCAACTGCCGGTGGAGCTGTAGCCGGGGTCGTAAGTGAAATACCCCAACTCCGAAGATAAGCTACGAATATCCACCAAATCAGGCCCGTGCGTGCCACTCCTGACGGGTAGCTCAACACTTTTGCCTGTTTCATTATCAGTTACTGTGACGGTTTTTTCAGTCATGCGGTGCCTCCTGCTATCGTCTGACGGAAAAGCTACTGACGGTTGCCACCACGAGCTTTATCGCCAAAACGCCGGCGGAACTGATCCACTCGACCGCCACTGGAGAGTGTGCGCTGCTTACCCGTGTAAAACGGATGGCTGGCACTAGAAATCTCAACTTTGACCAACGGATACTCTTGACCATCTTCCCACTTAATCGTGTCTTTAGTCTGGACCGTTGAACGAGTCTTGAACGAAAACTCTGAGGAGATGTCCTGAAACACGACATCACGATATTCTGGATGAATTTCTTTTTTCATTGCGCTACTCGGTACGCTGCACTAATAGAACGCGGTATCTTAGGCGCTCAACGGGATGCGTACAAGTCATTTTGCACTGCCGCATTACACGATTATCGGTTAGCAACGAGAGATTGAGCGAATGTCATATATTGCGTTAAAGCACCTTCACACTACTGTGGTTGCGCTTTCTTTAGTGTTTTTTCTGGCCCGCAGCGGCTGGATGGTGATGAATTCCAGCCTATTACAAAAGACCTGGGTGCGCGTGTTACCGCATGTTGTTAACACTGTGCTGCTGGTCAGTGCGTTGGCTGTTGCCTGGGTGGGGTGGCGCTATCCGATGGTGAATCACCCGTGGATTACCGCCAAGGTCATCGCCTTGGTGCTTTACATCATTTTTGGCGTGATTGTGTTTAAGCGCGATCGATCCGTGGCCGTGCGATTGGGCGCCTTTGTCGGCGCGCTTGCCGTGTACGGATATATGGTGCTGGTGGCACTGAATAAAGCCGTGGTGCCGTTTTAACGCTTTTAGTCATCGTCACGCCGAGTCTCTAAATCAACCCCCTCGGGGGTAACGGTGAGTCGGCATTCGATGGGGCGGCAACACACGGCGCAATCTTCAATATAGGCTTGGTCGCCTGCGGAGCCGTCTACCACGGTTTCGTAGGCCTCGCCACAGTATGGGCAGCTAAGCATTAAAGTTTCGATCATGTGCCGGGTTCTACCACAAACAAACCCAGCAAGTCATCGAGGAATCGGCTGCCTAAGGGCGTGGTCCTGAGCCAATGCAGATCAGATTCCAGCCAGCCTTTGCTGCGGGCAATACTGAGGCCCGGCTCGAAGGCCTCTAGGCTTAAGCCTGTGCGGGTAAGTGCTGTGGCGATCGATGCGCCCTGGGTCAATCGCAACGCGTTCATTAGATACTCCAGCGGGCGCTGTTCTGCGCCAACCTCGTGTGCCTCGGCAATCACCGATGGTGTGCCGGCAAACGATTGGTAGAGCCGTGGTGAGCGCACTCGACGGTAGCGGCGGATACGCCCATCAGCGTAGCTGATTTTGCCATGTGCGCCGGCGCCCAGCGCAAGGTAATCGCCAAACTCCCAGTAATTAAGATTATGCCGGCAGGCCTGGCCAGCAGAGGCCCATGCTGAGATTTCATAGCGCTCCAGGCCGCTGGCGGCAATACGCTCAGCGCAGGCGGCTTCGATGTCAGCCCGCTCATCGTCGTTGGGGAGCCGTGGCGGGCGATTAAAAAACGCCGTGCCAGGCTCAAGAGTGAGTTGATAATGAGATAAGTGAGTCACACCCAGTGCGAGTGCATGTTCAACATCGGCAACGCCCTCGGGCAGTGTCTGCTCAGGCAGTCCATGCATCAGGTCAACGTTGATCCGATTAAAACCCACCGATTGAGCTGTTTCGATAGCTTGAGTGGCGGCATCACCGTCATGAATGCGCCCGAGTGCCTTGAGATGGGCATGATTAAAACTCTGCACGCCGATTGACAGACGATTAACCCCCGCGGTCAAAAACCCCCGAAACCGGGTTGCCTCCGTGGTGCCTGGATTGGCTTCTAGGGTGATTTCAATGTCTTTTGCAAACGGGATTTGTCGCTCAAGTTTTTCAAGCAATCGTCCAATTGTGTCAGGGCTGAATAAGCTTGGCGTGCCACCCCCAATAAACACGCTGCTTAACACTCGGCCATTGGCGTTTTCCGCCTCGGTGGGAAGGTCTCTTAAGATCGCCTCTGCATAGTCTTGTTCAGGGAGCTCACCACGCAGGGCATGCGAATTAAAATCGCAGTAGGGGCATTTTTGGACACACCACGGCAGATGTAGATACAAGCCTAGGGGCGGCAGTGCTATGGGTGTGATTGCCATTCTTGCTCTAAGGCTTTGCGCAAATCATGAAGGGCTTTGCCACGATGGCTGCAGCGGTTTTTGGTTGCTGAATCCAGTGCCGCAACGGTGCATTGGTGCTCGGGGAGATAAAAATGCGGGTCGTAGCCAAAGCCTCCGGTTCCGGAGGCCGTCTCAATCACCTCACCCTGCCAAACCCCTTCTGCGATGAGAGGTGCAGGGTCAGCAGCATGCCGCAGATATACAAGGACGCAGCGGTAGTAAGCCAGCCGCTCATCGGGGCTAAGATCGAGCAGGGCATCAATCAAGCGCGCGTTGTTTTGCTCATCATCGGCATCGGGCCCAGCCCAGCGGGCTGAGTAAACACCGGGTTCACCGTCAAGCGCCGGGATCTCCATGCCCGAGTCATCCGCAATCGCAGGCAGCCCCGTGTGTGCGCAGGCGTTGCGGGCCTTAATAATGGCGTTTTCGATAAAGGTTGTGCCGGTCTCGGCTGCCTCAGGCACTGCCCAATAAGACTGTGGCCGCACCAATGTGTCAAAGTCTGTGAGCAGCGTATTGAATTCCGCAACTTTCCCCGGGTTACCGGTGGCAAGAGCTACTATGGCGGGCGGCCTCACAGGCTCCGCTCCAGTGCCTCGCGCTGAAGCTGCATGAGCTCGCTGATGCCCTCGCCGGCTAAGTCGAGCAGGGTGTCGAGTTCCTCACGCCGAAAAGCATGCCCCTCGGCAGTGCCTTGCACCTCAATAAAATGTCCCGCATCGTTCATCACAACATTCATATCGGTTTCAGCTTCCGCATCCTCTGCATAATCAAGATCAAGCACCGCTGTGCCGGCATGAATACCCACCGACACAGCAGCAACTTGGCCATGCAGGGGGTTGCGGCGAATGCGGCCGGCATGGAGGAGCGTCGCAATGGCATCCGCCAAGGCAACGTAGCTGCCCGTAATCGCGGCGGTTCGTGTGCCGCCATCAGCCTGTAGCACATCGCAATCAATGACGATGCGCCGCTCACCCAATGCTTCCAAGTCAACAATGGCTCGCAGTGACCGGCCAATTAAGCGCTGAATCTCGATGGTACGGCCTTGTTGCCGCCCACGGCTTGCCTCGCGATCGGTGCGTGTATTGGTGGCGCGCGGCAGCATGCCATACTCGGCGGTTACCCAGCCCCGCCCTGAGTTGCGCAGCCACGGCGGCACACGAGACTCGACCGATGCGGTGCAAAGAACCCGCGTGTTGCCAAATTCAACGAGTACGGAACCTTCCGCATGTTGAGTGAAACCACGTGTAAGGCAAATGGGGCGAAGTTCGCTTGCCGACCGGCCGCTGGGGCGCATAAAGAATCTCCTATTGGAAGCGGTGCGCAAATTGAGCGCAAAAGGTACCATAGGCGACTATGAAAAATGGCACTGTTGGAACGGTTTATGTGGTCTCGGCGGCTTCAGGGGCGGGTAAGACCTCGCTGTTGCGTGCACTGATTGCCGAGGATTCAGGGCTGGCAGTGTCCGTCTCGCACACCACGCGTGATCCTCGTCCAGCAGAGCAGGATGGTGTGGACTATCATTTTGTTGACGATCCCACTTTCGTGAGGCTTATCGAGCAGGAGGCGTTTGTTGAACATGCCCATGTGTTTGACCGGCGGTATGGTACGAGTTGGGCGGCAATTCAGACTGAGCTTGAGCAGGGCCGTGATGTTTTGTTAGAGATCGACTGGCAGGGCGCCCGGCAGGTGCGTGAGCGGCTTTTGAATGTGGTGTCTATTTTTATTTTGCCTCCCTCACTAGCCGCGCTTGAAGAGCGTTTGCGAGCGCGCAATCAGGACAGCGATACCGTGATTGCAAGGCGCATGGCGGCAGCCGTGGCGGAGATGCGGCATTGCACGGAATACGACCACCTCGTCTTTAACGATGACTTTGCAGAGGCAATGCAGGATCTTCAGGCGATCGTAAGGGCGCGCCGGCTTGGGTTACGCCGGCAGCTCGCTGCGCAGGCTGATACGATTTCGGCTTTGCTTGAGCAGCCCAGTTCAGGCTAGACTGCACTAAGAATCAGTTACTTGTTGAATATTTGGAGGTTGCCCCATGGCACGTGTGACGGTCGAGGACTGTCTTGAGAAGATTGATAACCGTTTCGAGCTTGTGCTTGCGGCCACCCGCCGCGCGCGTCAAGTGGCTCGTGGCACGCAACCACTGGTGGAATGGGAGAATGACAAGCCCACGGTTGTCGCTTTGCGCGAAATCGCCGAAGGGCACGTTACAGCCGATATTCTGAGTGTGGAGTATGAAGCGGCTGAGGCGCTAGGTGCCCTAGAGCAGCAGGCTGAAGAGGCCACAGCTAATGCAGAGGCAGGCGCTGAGCCGATAAATGGAGATCAGCCCGTCGGTTGATTAGCAAGTCATGGCAAGCAGCGATGCGGTAGTTACCCGGGAGACGGTTGGCGTCGATTCCGCTAGCCGCGCCGCGGAGCTTTGTTCATTACTTGAAGAATATCTCGATCCGCGTCAGGTTCAGAAAGTTTTCAGGGCTTACCAGTTTGGCGCCGCCGCGCACGAGGGGCAGCGTCGGCTTTCTGGCGAGCCCTACATCACTCATCCCCTAGCTGTTGCGCGGTCTTTGGCCGAAATGGGTCTGGATGCCGATAGTCTGTGCGCGGCGATATTGCATGACGTCATCGAGGATACGCCGACTGCGAAAGCAGAGATTGCGGAAGCCTTTGGCCCTGAAGTAGCGCAGCTCGTGGATGGGGTCTCCAAGCTCACCCAAATTAACTTCCGTAGCAAAGCTGAGGCGCAGGCCGAGAACTTCCGCAAGATGGTACTTGCGATGGCCCAAGATATTCGGGTCATTCTGATCAAACTGGCCGATCGGTTGCATAACATGCGAACTATCTGGGTGATGCCGCCAAGCAAGCGTGGCCGTATCGCACGGGAAACCCTCGAGATTTATGCGCCGATCGCACAGCGACTCGGTATCAACAGTCTTCGGGTGGAGCTTGAGGATCTGGGGTTTGCCGCGCTTTATCCGATGCGTTATCGCGTCTTAAAAGAGCGCTTGCGGCATCAAAGAGGATCGCGTCGGGAATTACTGGATACGGTGCGTGCCGGGTTTGATCAGGCTTTAAGCGAGGCGAAGATCGAAGCGCGTGTGATCGGGCGGGAAAAGCATCTCTGGAGCATCTACCAGAAGATGCGGCATAAACAGGCCGGATTTGACGATATTTTTGATGTTTATGGTTTCCGTCTAGTGGTGGCCGATGTTGATACTTGCTATCGCGCGCTCGGGCTTTGCCATGCACTATACAAGCCGCTGCCAGGGCGTGTTAAAGATTACATCGCGATTCCCAAAATCAACGGTTACCAGAGCCTTCACACCACTTTGCTCGGTCCTCGGCGGATTCAGGTTGAGGTGCAAATTCGCACGGCGGATATGGATCGGGTGGCAGAGGCAGGCATTGCAGCCCACTGGCTCTACAAAGACCAGGGTAATGCGAGTAACGCGGCGCAAAGCCGGGCGCGGGAGTGGGTGCATGGGCTGATGGAGTTGCAAGAAAGTGCCGGCAATTCGTTGGAGTTTATCGAAAACGTAAAAATCGATCTGCTGCCGGATGAGGTTTATGTCTTTACACCGAATGGAGACATCATGGAGCTCCCTAAGGGAGCCACGGCGGTGGATTTTGCGTACGCGGTTCATTCGGATATTGGGGATGCCTGTATTGCCGCGAATATAGATAACCGCTTGGCGCCTTTGCGAACGCCGCTGGAGAATGGCCAAACAATTGAGGTAATTGTCTCGCCAATCGCGAGGCCCAATCCGACCTGGTTAGATTTTGTGGTTACGGCTAAAGCGCGAACAGCCATTAGGCATAGCCTGAAGCGGCTCCAAGGTGAAGAAGCCGAGGCGTTGGGCAGGCGCTTAGTTGAGCAGGCGCTCAACGCAATGAATGTGCCGTTTGCCGAGGTGGGCGTCGAGCAGGTTGATGCGGCGGTACAGGCGCTCGGTGCCGAATCTGAGGCAGCATTGTTTGCGGAAGTGGGATTGGGCCGGAGGATGCCCTGGCTTGTGGCGCGGCGGCTGGCCGGCGGCGCGGCAACGTCCGATACGTTGCCGGGAGATGATCAAGCAGCGCCCATGAGCTCACTGACCATTCGTGGTACCGAGGGTGCGGTGGTCACATTTGCCCGATGCTGCCGACCTATCCCGGGAGACCCGATTGTGGGCTTTGCGAGCGCGGGCCGGGGTGTGGTGATTCACCACCAGGCCTGTCATAACGTGCGAGAATTCCGCAATCATCCTGAGAAATGGATCGACGTTCAGTGGGATCCGGAGGCTGAGGGCGACTACCCGGCGGCACTGAGCATTGAGGTGATGAACGACCGTGGTGTTCTAGCGAGCGTGGCTGCCGTGATTTCGGATATGGAAGCCAGTATTGATGGCATCAAGATTGATGAAAAAGAAGGTGTAATCGCGACCATTAGGTTAGTGTTAGGTGTGCAGGATCGTGTCCATCTTGCGCGCATTATGCGGCGATTGCGGGGTTTGTCTGCTGTGTTGCGTATCACGCGGCAACGCGGCTAGGGGAGTGGTTTTATGGCGCGCAAAATAATACAAACTGATCAGGCTCCAGCAGCGATAGGGCCCTACTCACAGGCCGTTCGGGTTGGTGATTTGGTTTTTTTATCCGGGCAGATTCCGCTGGACCCGATCACGATGGAGATGGTCGAGCCTGATATCGAGGTTCAAACCATACGTGTTTTCGACAATCTGCATAATCTATGCATGGCAGCGGGTGGTGGCTTGGAAGATATCGTAAAATTGAGCATCTTCCTTACCGATTTAGGTCATTTTGCCACCGTAAACCGCATTATGGCTGATTATTTCGGTGAGCCTTATCCAGCCCGCGCAGCGATTGGTGTTGCCCAATTGCCGCGTCAGGCCATGGTGGAGGTCGAGGCGATTATGAGTCTTGCAGATTAGGCCAGATTCATGCCCCCTCCAAAGCGCGTGATAAACGCGCTCACTCAACTTCCTGGCATTGGCGCACGTCTTGCTGAAAAGCTTGGCAAGTTGGGCATCAATTCGGTTGAGGATTTGCCATTTCATCTGCCGACTCGTTATGAAGACCGTACCCGTGTTCTTCGTATCGGCGAACTCAGGCCGGGCATTAGTGCATTAGTGGAAGGCGAGGTCACGGCCAGCGAGGTCACCGGTGGACGGCGGCAGCGCCTAGTTTGTCGAATTAGCGACGGGACCGGGCACTTAGAATTAATATTTTTTCATTTCTACGGCAATCAGCGCCAGCAACTGTCGCGGGGCGCCCGGCTCAGGCTGTTTGGCGAGGCAAGGCCGGGCCCAATGATGCTGCAAATGGTGCATCCTGAGTGGTCTTTAGTGGCACCAGATACACCGCCGCCCAGTGGCGGATTTGTGCCGGTTTACCCCGCAACCGAGGGGCTCACCCAGCTGCAAATCAGGCGCGCGATGACAGCCGCCCTTGAGCAAGCTGAAACATTGCCGGAGTTACTGCCAGAGCCATTGCGCGAGGCATTACACTTACCGCCTCTGATGGCGGCGTTACGACAGGTTCATTCGCCAGATTCCGAGGCTGACGTTGCCGGCTTAGTTGAAGGCAGGGATCCAGCCGTGCGCCGACTAGCCTTTGAGGAGCTGCTGGCACACCGCCTAAGCCTCCTGCGTTTGCGAGCTGAGCACCAGCGTCTGGCTCCGGCGCCGGCGCTGAATGTGGATGGTCAGCTGCCTGAGGCTTTGTTAACTCGGCTGGGGTTTGCGTTAACACAGGCTCAGCAGCGGGTATATGCTGAGATTAAAGCGGATTTGGCAACAACTGAGCCAACGTTGCGGCTGGTGCAAGGTGATGTGGGCTCGGGTAAAACTGTGGTTGCTGCATTGGCTACATTAGCAGCGGTGGAGTCAGGTTGGCAGGCGGCCGTTATGGCGCCCACGGAGTTATTAACGGAGCAACATTATCGTAGCTTTCAGGATTGGCTTGAGCCGCTGGGTGTGAGGGTAGATTGGCTCGGCGGGCGCTTATCCACTTCCGCACATCGCAAAGCGCTACTTGACTTGGCTGAGGGCCGTACTCAGGTAGTGATTGGAACGCATGCGCTGTTTCAGGAGTCCGTTATCTTTAAAAAGTTGGGCTTGGTTGTCGTGGATGAGCAGCATCGCTTTGGCGTGCACCAGCGGCTGGCACTGCGGGATAAGGGTGCCGGAGACAATCAGCCGCATCAACTGGTCATGACAGCTACGCCGATACCGCGGACGCTGGCGATGACCGCCTATGCGGATTTGGATGTTTCGGTCATTGATGAGTTGCCGCCGGGGCGAACGCCGGTGCAAACCGTAGCACTACCCGATAGCCGACGTGACGAGGTGATGGATCGGGTGCGCCTAGCCTGTAAAGAGGGGCGGCAGGTCTACTGGGTTTGTGCATTAATCGAGGCCTCAGATGTGTTGGAGGCGGAGGCTGCTGAAGCGACGGCAGAGCGTATGCGTCAGCATCTGCCCGATGTGCGCGTTGGCTTGGTGCATGGTCGTCTGAAGGCTGAGGAAAAAGAGTCAACGATGCGGGCGTTTGAGCAAGGCGCGCTTGATTTGCTGGTCGCGACAACGGTCATTGAGGTAGGGGTAAACGTGCCAAACGCATCACTGATGGTGATTGAAAATGCGGAACGTTTTGGTTTGGCTCAGCTGCATCAGTTGCGTGGTCGGGTTGGCCGGGGTGAGGCAGTTAGCAGCTGCGTGCTTTTATATAAATCTCCATTGAGTCAGACTGCGCGGGCCCGTTTATCCGTGCTGCGCGAGAGTAATGACGGGTTTCGCATTGCGAGACGGGATTTGGAGATTCGCGGTCCTGGTGAGCTTTTGGGGACGCGGCAGACAGGTGAGTTAAATTATCGGATTGCAGATTTGCTGCGTGACGGGGATTTGCTTGATGCGGTTCAGCAGGCAGCAGCGACGCTGATAACCACCTACCCGGAAGCCACACGGGCCCTTATCGACCGATGGATTGGCGCTGGCGAGCGTTATGCACAGGTTTGAGGCGGTATGAGTGAGCCTGGAACACATGGCTGGCGGCCGCGCCGTTTATCTGCGGTGGCTGCCGTGCCCAAAAAACTCAAACCCTGGCTAGATGAGCCGGGATCCCTGACCCGGCGGCTCCGTGGCCTGGCCGGTGAGCAGTTTTATGTGCGCGTTATTCGGGAGTGCTGGCTGCAGCCTTGGCCTGATGAGCGTGCGCGCTTGGCCATTTCCGCGCGGCGGCATGTGTGGTTACGCGAGGTTATGCTTTGCCGCGGTGAGGTACCTTTGGTTTACGCGCGAAGTATTATCCCAGCCAGTAGTTTGCGAGGGCCTTTGCGCCGTTTCCGTCAACTAGGTTCTCGCCCGCTGGGGGCATTGCTCTTTGGGCGTTATCCAGTTGCGCGCGGGCCGATTGAAGTTGCGCCGGTGATCGCCGGTAGCCGACTGGGTCTGACTGCGGGTCTGCCGCAGCAGTCTTCGGTAGCCTGGGCGCGGCGGTCAATTTTTCACATTGGTGGACGGGCACTATTGATCACTGAAGTGTTCCTGCCGCCGTTGCTAGAGGAGTTAGCGCATGCACGCCGGTAGGGGCGATTGGCAAAGGCGGATCGGGCTTTATGCACGCCTAGCCCGGTTAGATCGCCCGATTGGTAATTTCCTGCTGCTTTGGCCCATGCTTTGGGCGCTATGGATTGCAGCGGGCGGGGTTCCGCATCTCGATGTCCTAATGGTTTTTGTGCTCGGCGTGCTGATCATGCGAGCGGCCGGATGCGTTATCAATGACTATGCCGATCGTGATCTTGATCGGCATGTTAAGCGTACACGTGAGCGCCCCCTGACGACCGGTGCGGTGAGTGAGCGTGAGGCGCTGATTTTATTTGCAGCACTCTGCTTGGCCGCATTTGCGCTGGTTTTGTTGATGAATCGACTCACTGTGCTGCTCTCACTGGTAGGGGTGGTTCTTGCTGCCACTTACCCGTTTATGAAGCGTTACACTCATCTACCGCAAGTGCATCTAGGTGCAGCGTTTGGATGGGCCGTGCCGATGGCGTTTGCTGCGCAAACCGCAGCCGTGCCGGTCATTGCCTGGTGGGTTTTTGCCGCTACGGTTATCTGGGCCACAATTTACGACACTCAATATGCCATGGTGGATCGGGATGACGATTTGAAAATCGGGATTCGCTCGACTGCGATCCTATTTGGTGCGCATGACCGACTGATCATCGGCGTTTTACAAGTGGTGATGACTGGGCTGTTAGTGGTGATTGGTTGGCAGGCGGGCCTCGGTGCATTCTGGTATGTCGGGGTGGGTTTTGGTGCCGCACTTTTTGGCTGGCAGCAATGGCTCATTCGGCATCGTGAGCGGGAAGACTGCTTTCGGGCATTCCTAAATAACAACATTTACGGTGGCGTGATTTTCCTAGGTTTGGTTCTGCAGTTTATATAGCGCGAGCCAGTATCAAGCACTCTACCGTTTCTGCCCCCGCGGCTTTGAGCGTGTGGGCAGCCTCTCTCGCACTCGCGCCTGTCGTGAATACATCATCAAACAGAGTGACTCGCCGGGGTGGTTTGCTTATCACTTTGAAAGCGCCGGCAAGGTTATTGGCGCGTGCCAGCGCATCCAGTCCACTTTGTGGCGGGGTGTGAAGAACGCGTTTAACTAAGGGCGGGCCCAGTGGCTGATTGAGCCACTTAGCGAGCATTTGGGTATGGTCTAGCCCGCGGGCGCGGCGTCGCTTAGGGTGCAGTGGCATGGGAATCAGAGGCGCTGTTAAGTGTATTTTGCGCTGCATAAGCGCCTCATTTGCCAGTGCTGCAAGCAGTCGACCTGCTGAGAAATCTTCCCTAAATTTATAGGCTTGGATCAGAGCGGGGATATCGCCGTCGTATCGCCACAGTGCAATGGTACGAGCGAATGGGGGCGGATTGCCGATGCAGGCTGCACAGTGCGTTGAGCGAGAGACCAATGGCAGACCGCAGGTCCGGCAAGCTGCGCTGATCCAGGGCAGGTCCTCTTTGCAGCCGGCGCAAATGCCGTGATCGTGAATGGCCGCGCGGCATAGCCGGCATCGACCCTCAAAGAGCTGCCGTATCCAATTGGCATTTATCATCTCTCGAGTGTCTCAGGCATAGCTGCAATTGAACAAAATGTGGCAGCATGAACGGATGCAAAAAGCCGATATTGATCCGCTCTTAATCGATGCGCGTGGGCTAAACCGACGCCTTCTGTTGTCGGTGGACGAGTTTTCCCAAGCGGCTGTGCTGCACCGGGAAGTAGCGCAGCGGCTGCTTGAGCGGCTGGAATTTATTAAGTTACAGCCTCAGCGCGTGCTGGATTTGGGCTGTGGCCCCGGGTTGGCAACGCCGGGGCTGCGGCGTCTATTCCCTAAGGCGCAAGTGATTGTGGCAGACCAGACCCCGGGATTTGTGGCGCAGGCTCAAAAAAGCGCATCGCGCTGGCGGCGTTTGCCTGGCCTTGCTTGTGACCTCGCGCGGCTGCCGTTTGCCACCAGCTCAGTAGATCTGATCTTCTCATCGCTTGTGCTGCACCGAGTTAGTGATCTTGCTGCGGCAGTCAGGGAATTTCAGCGTGTGATAACGCCCGGTGGCGTATTAATGTTTGCCACTTTCGGGCCGGATACGCTTAAGGAATTGCGTCAGGCATGGGCAGCAGTTGATTCAGGTGGTCATGTTCAGGGGTTTGTGGATATGCACGATATCGGCGATGCCTTAGTCGGTGCGAGGTTGGCAGACCCGGTCATGGACTTGGACCACTTCACATTAACCTACTCCGCGGTAGAAGGGCTGGTCGCTGATCTGAGTGCGTTAGGGCTCAGGAATGTTTTAGCGGCGCGGTCAAAAGGTTTGACTACG
>SL_4KL_010_BRINEDRAFT_10000991_pt1 | contig 15434 bp, 17 predicted proteins | sample SodLak_010_BRINE_2_FD_10664 | JGI IMG/M metagenome (IMG submission 10664)
GGCTGGGAACGCTTCTCGTTTCCTCCGCATTTTTATTGTGGCTCGGGCTGTCGGCTGTCGCGTTCGGGGTGATCGTCACGAAACTCGGCTTCCGCGCTGCGGTGGGCTGGGTCGTCGGCAAACTTGTCGGGATTGCTGGTCTCCTTGTCGGTCTGTTCGTCTCGCCACAGCCACCAGAAGCGTTTCCACTGGAGCAAGTCGAAACACTCCAGCTTGGCCCTGTCCAGCCACAGACACCGCCAGTACGCTCGGATTGCTAGCAGGAAAGGTGGTATTGCGCGTAGTACACCCTTTATAACAATACTAAAAGCTATCCTGTTGCCAGTATGGATCACGGATCGGAGAGTCGAGATGAAACCGGGGGAACCGGGTCACTACCGGTTCCGATGGCCAGTTTCCTGGTGGGTGGTGTCGATACGCGAACGTCTGCCGGTCGCGGGCGAGCAACCAACAGAGGTGAGCACCGATGAGCGGTGAGTTTGTCTACCACGACAGCACGTCTGACCGTGGGGTGAGAAACGCCGATAGCTGTCCGGAGTGTGAAAGCAGCGCGATTCGGAAAGACGACGTTCGGGGGGAACTCGTCTGTGAGGACTGTGGGATCGTGCTGGGCAACCGGCTCGTCGACACCGGCGCGGAGTGGTCAGCCTTCACCCACAGCGAAAACCAGAAGAAATCGCGTGTCGGATCGCCGATGACCGAACTGCTTCACGACAAGGGGTTGACGACGAAGATCCACTGGAAGGACGCGGACGCACAGGGACGGCCGCTCTCGGCACGAAAAAAGGAGACGATGAAACGGCTCCGAACCTGGCAAAAACGGGTCCGAATCAGCAAGACCGGCGAGCGAAACCTCCAGCTTGCACTCTCGGAGATCAACCGGATGTCGAGTGCGCTGGGGCTCCCGGAGCCAGTTAGCGAGATGGCCTCTGTCATCTACCGGGATGCACTTGATGACAATCTCGTTCAGGGACGGTCGATCGAGGCCGTCGCATCGAGTAGTTTGTACATCGCCTGCCGGAAGGAGGGGATTCCGAGAAGCCTCGACGAGTTCGAAGCGGTCGCACGCATCGAGCGAAACGAGATCGCGCGCACCTACCGCCGACTCGTCGTCGAACAGGAGTTAGAGATGGAGCCGATCGATCCACGGCAGTTCGTCCCCCGATTCTGTTCGGAGCTCGAAGTCAAGCCTGCCGTCCAGCGGCGCGCACTCGAAATCCTGGAAGACGCCGAAGCCGAGGGGATGCACTCGGGGAAATCACCGACCGGGCTCGCCGGCGCGGCGATCTATCTCGCCGCATTGCTGTGTGAGACAAAACGAACCCAGGCCGAAATCGCAGAGGTCGCCCAGGTGACTGAAGTGACGATCCGAAACCGCTACCAAGAACAGGTTGAGGTCGTCGACGAAATCGACCAGTAGATCGAAGACGGTTTTGTCGTTATGATCTCACTCGGTTCTACTGCGGTCGCTGTCGCTGATTGCACATGACTAGCAGGCACAATGTCTGGTCACGGTCGCTGGCTCCTCCTAACAGTGGTTTGCAAGATCGAGATGGAGATCGCTTTCTGCGACGACGAAAGCAGCATCTTTGAGCTCTGATTCGTCTTCGGGAAGAAACATTACCTGGTCTGTGCCATCTAATGTCTCGAACTGTTCCCACTCGGCAAGCTCGTAATCAAGATCAGCATACTCGTCGGGGTTACCTGGCAGTGACTCCCACTGATGTCGGGTCCACTCCTCATCATCCGACTGTACCTGGCTCCTTGTCGATCGATTCGTCCGTTCACTACCCTCAGTATCTTCTGTCATAATTCCTAACCTCTGACACCCTGCTGTGCCTGTGTACACCTCTGGTAAGATTTTCCTACTTAAATAACAGTTCTGTCAGATTTGCTGTGTTCCTGTTCAAAAACAGGAACAACGCAGACCAGATCACTATGTTTACATACTAGATACCCACATTTTGTGCAGTGAATCTGGTAGTTCCCGACTTCGAGAACGCGGGCGCGGTAATATACGTATTACTCCAGCTGAATTCGTAGTAATGCGTACTTTCCTTCCCAGTGGTCGGTTCTCGGCCACTGAGGGTCAGTACTGTCAGTGAGGGCGATCTCCCAGAGCCGTAGCAACTCAATAACTACGACGGAGTGTCCACCCAGGACAGCTATGCACGTCCTGCAGCTTGTGACAAACGACGACGCTCCTTTTTTTCGCCAGCAGATCGAGTCGCTCGAGTCTCTCGGCATAACCAGTGACGTCCGATCGCCGTCCGGTGAACGCTCCGCTTCCTCGCCACGATCACCGACAGCTTACGCTCGTCTCGGTCTGGAGACGCTGCGAGAATCACCACAGCAGTACGATCTGGTCCACGCGAACTACGGACTGATGGCACCACCCGCATTGCTCGGTCACCGTCTGCCGACTGTCGTCTCTTTCTGGGGATCGGATCTGCTCGGCCAGCTCGGTGGGCTCTGTCGGCTCTGTGCACGGCGAGCAGATGAATCGGTCGTAATGTCCCCGGCGATGGCCGATGCTCTTGACGAGCCCTGCCACATTATTCCTCACGGGATCGATATGGGTCGATTCCGGCCGATCCCGACCGAAACCGCACGCGAGGAGATCGGCTGGAGCGACACTGGAAAACACGTCCTGTTTCCGTACAGCCCGGATCGGCCGGTGAAAAACTTCCCCGTTGCTGCGGGTGTTGTCGCAGAGACACGCCACCGAATCGACGGTCCCATCTCGCTGCATCCGCTTTCCGGTGTCGACCACCACCGGATGCCGTACTACTACAACGCCGCGGACGCCGTCCTGCTCACGTCGAAACACGAGGGCTCGCCAAATGCCGTCAGAGAAGCGCTCGCCTGTAACACTCCGGTCGTCGCAACCGATGTCGGTGATATCGAGATGTGGCTTTCGGGACTCTCGCCGTCGGCAGTCTGTCAGTCGAACGAACAGCTGGCCGATGCGCTGGCGCTCGTTCTCAGATCCGACCAGCAGATTCAGGGCCGAGAGCGGGCACACGAAACCAGCGCCGAGGAGATGGGGCGACAGCTCGCCGAGGTGTACGAACGTGCCGTTGCCAAGGAGCCCGACACGGCGGAGCTGATCTCGCCTGCGATTACCAGTTGATCCTGGTAGCGAGCTGCTTTCTTTTCGATTAGTATTCTTCTATATTTGGCGGTATAAGGCTTCTAATACTCCGAAGGAGGAGAATTACTAATCCCGTTTCACGCTGTGGCTATGTCAGCATGGCAACCAGACAGTTGCTCGGTGATGTCGAGTTTACACACGAGTGGTACAGCGCCTTTCTTCGCCGCTTACAGAAAGAAGGCTACTGTTTCCGGACGTTTGCGCACCAGCCAGAAGCGGGTAATCTCTATCTTCGACACGATGTCGACCTCTCACTGGAGGGGGCGTTACGGATGGCACGGCTCGAAGCCGACCTTGGTGTCCAGGCGACTTACTGTATTCTGCTGCGGTCGCCGCTTTATAATCCACTCGACGGTGACAAGCGGGAGATTGTACAGGCAATCGAATCGCTCGGCCACGACATCGCGCTTCATTTCGACACCCACAGTTACTGGGGGCCGGAAAACAAGCCGGATACGGCGACAGTTGAGCGTCGTGTTCGCGAGGAACAGGAGGCACTGGCACTTGCCGGGGTCGACTGTTCGGAGACAGTCTCGTTCCATCGCCCACCAGCCTGGGTGCTCGACAGGGAGTTCGAATCGTTCCAGAACACCTACGCACCGGCGTACTTTTCTGAGTACGTCGCGGATTCGAGCCAGCGCTGGCGGGAACAACCCCCAGCGTTCGAGGAGTTCCCACCCTCGCTGCAGGTGCTCACCCACCCCGGCCTCTGGGGCGAGTCTGACAGGGAGTTCGATCGGCGGGTCGAGCAGAGCATCGTCGATTCCTGCCAGCAGACACGCCAGCGCGTTCGCCAGGAGTTTCTCCAGGGTGAACAAAAATGACGGGGGCGATTGCGCCTGCCAGGAGGTGGTCGCATGTATAGAGGACTGACTGTCGGTGTAGTCGTCCCGGCGTACAACGAATCGGGCTACGTCGGTGATGTCATCGACGGGCTCCCCGAGTTCGTCGACCGGGCGTACATCGTTGACGACGGCTCGACAGACGACACCTGGGAAGAGATCACCCACCACGCCGAACGGCGCAACCAGCGCCACAACGGTCGCTTCGAGAAGCTCGTCGTTCCGATCCAGCACGACCAGAACCGCGGTGTCGGTGGTGCGATCAAAACAGGGTATCTCCGGGCGCGCGAGGAGGAGATCGACGCCACAGCAGTCCTCGGCGGTGACGACCAGATGAACCCCGACGAGTTGACGAAGTATATCGACCCGATCATCGACGAGGACGCCGGCTACGTCAAGGGGAACCGCTTCGCCCGGGCGGAAGACTGGGCAAACATGCCACGGTTCCGGCTGTTTGGCAACGTTGTCCTCTCGTATCTGACGAAAGTCGCAAGCGGCTACTGGGAGACGATGGACTCACAGAACGGCTACACCGTCATCTCGCGTTCGGCGCTCGAAGAAACCGATATCGAGGGGATGTACGAGTACTACGGCTACTGCAACGATCTGCTCGTCAGACTCAACGCGGCGGATGTTTCAGTCGCCGACGTCTCCCGCTCCTCGGAGTACGCCTACACGGAGGGCTGGAAAAGCCACATCGAGTACAAGGAGTACATCCCGCGGGTGTCGGCGATGTTGTTCCAGAGATTCTGCTGGCGACTCCGTCGAAAGTATCTGCTCACCGGCTACAGCCCGGTTGCACCGCTGTATCTGCTCGGCATTCCAGCACTCGCTGGGAGCGCCGCCGGGCTCGTCCGGTCGCTTTTCGACCGCGATGGCGACAGCGGGAGCTGGCTGCTTACGATGCTTGTGAGTGCAGTTACCCTCCTGACTGCGGCCGAACTCGACCACCGGGAGAACGAACAGCTCGAAACCCAGCTCACAGGCGACTCGACAGCAGACGAGGACTCGGTCACTGAAGACGAGCACAAAAACGGCCAACTGCCGCCCGAGACCGAGGAGGCAACCGAGATCGGTACCAGCTGGAACGGTGCCGGCTTCAAAACGGAGGCGGATCAGCAATGAGCGAGATCACAGTGCTTATCACCGGCGCGGGCGCGCCGGGAGCGTCGGGTATCATCAAGAGTCTCCGTGCGGCCGACCGAGAGATACGGATCGTCGGCGTCGACGTAAACGCCGACGCCTACGGCTTTGCCTTTACCGACGCGGAGTACACAGTCCCCTACGGCGACGAGGAGGGGTACATCCCGCGACTGACGGAAATCGCCGCTGCCGAGGCTGTCGATGTGGTCTTGCCCCTGACGACCAGGGAGATTTCGCCGCTGTCTGCACATCGCAACCGGTTCGACGCGACGGTGATGGTCTCGCCGTTCGAGAGCCTGCAGGTCGCGAACAACAAGGGCCGGCTGTACGACTTCCTGGAATCCGAAGGGTTCGATTCAGCGCCCGCGTTCAGACAGGTTGGGAGCAAAGATGCCTTCGTCAAGGCGGTCAAGTCACTTGGCTATCCAGACCAGCCGGTCTGTTTCAAGCCACCGGTCGCGAGTGGGATGCGTGGCTTTCGTATCCTCGATGAGAGCACGGACCGGACCACTCGGCTGCTCGAAGAGAAACCCGGCACACCGATCACGACACTGTCGGAGATTCTCCCCGTCCTTTCGGCTGCAGATCAGTTCCCCGAACTTGCAGTTATGGAGTATCTCCCCGGTGAGGAGTACAGCGTCGACACGCTCGCGATGGGCGAGGAGGTCGGACCGGTTGTCCCCCGCTCTCGCTCTCGCACGCGCGCGGGAATCACCTTCGAGGGGACTGTCGAGCAGAACGAACAGCTCATCGAGGAGTCACGGGAGATATGTGAGGCGCTCGGGCTCGAATACAACATCAACCTGCAGTTCCGGTACAACGCAGACGGCGAGCCAAAACTAATCGAGATCAACCCGCGTGTCTCCGGGACGATCATTATGTGTGTGGGTGCTGGTGTCAACCTGCCCGCTCTTGGCGTCACACACGCACTCGGTGAACCGCTCCCGTCGACAGAGATCGACTGGGGGACACAGATGGTCCGGTACTGGGACGAACTGTTTCAGTCACCGTCGGGCGAACGATTCCAGCTTCGAGAGCCATGACCGAGGCAGTGTACTTCGATCTGGATGATACGCTGTACAGCTACCAGCAGTACGCCCGCCACGGGCTCCGGAACGCAGCCGATTACCTCGAATCCGAGACAGGAAAACAGCTCCACGACGAACTTTTCTCTATTTACTTCCACGAGGAGGTCACTGGTGGCACCTTCGATGCGCTGATTGCGCGCCACGAGCTGGATCCTGCGCTCGTTGAGGATCTGGTCGAGGCCTTTCACAGCGCGAGTGCGCCGCTGACGCCGTATCCGTCGACCGAAGAGACACTCTCCCGGCTCGAAACTGAGTACGCGCTCGGGCTGATCACCGACGGTCGCGGCGGCGAGGCCAAACTCGATCGACTCGGCATTGCCGAGTATTTCGACACCGTGCTCGTGACACCAACCATCGGCAGTTCGAAAGCTGAGCGTTCGGTTTTCGAGCGGGCGTTGTCGTCACTGTCGGTTTCGCCGGCGGACGCCTGGTACGTTGGTGATGACCCGCGAGTTGATTTTCCCCACCCGAACGAACTCGGTATGGGGACTGTTCGAGTTTGCCGTGGTCGGTTCAGCGATCTCGACCCAGTCGGTGCTGGAGCGGATCACCGGATCACGACACTGGTTGAACTCCCGTCACTGCTCGAACGACGCGCCCCCCGACAGCGCTGATATTTTCACCATCTCAATGGGTCGGTCAGGCTACACCTGAACCGTCTGCCCGGTGGTTTCAGGATTGTTAATCGCCTTCGAGGCTGTGAACATAGCGGCTATGCAAAAGCTTCATTGTGTCACAAAATAATGAAAATGTGTGAGGACGTAGCTCACAAAAAGGCAACGTGGTTTATAAAATGAGCTTAGATTCACCGAATCCATCGGACGACGATGTATTCAACAGGGGCACGGTACACACGCAAGCGTTCAGTTGGGACGGAGACGACGGGGCAGCGATGGCAGTCGTCGAGACGGTTGCAGCGGTAACCAACCAGCGGCCAATGAATATGGAGCCGCTTAACAACGTGATCAACACTGATGCGTTGAACAGTTTATTCGTCTCGACAGACGATGCCTTCCGACACAGCGGCCACGTCCAGTTCGAGTACGAGGGCTGTCACGTCCGAATCAGCAGTGACGGGACGGTCTCGGCGGTTACTGCTACAGCAGCACCCAACTGATTAACGTCGCGTTAATTCCAACAGCAACAACTGATGGGAGCGCGAGTGCGAGTGGAATAATCACCTGATAGCGGGCCGGGAGCAGCGGCCGGCAACAGAGTGCAACACCGACTGCGGCCGCTTTCAACCCGTAGAGCCCAACAGCGCCGGCAGTATCGAGTGCTGATCGCGCTACGGGATTCAGTTCGCGCAGCCCAAGCTGGAGTCCGTGCACTGTGAGTGTCACATCGACAAGCATGGCTGCGATCGCGACAAACCAGAGCTCGCGCTCGAACTGACCGAATTTTGCGACACTGTGTAAGCTACCGTCTGCATCGACCGCGCTCGTAAGCTGATCTTGAAGCGACATTGTATCCACGCCGGGAGAATGGTTTACAGGGGCCTGGAAACCATCCCCCGACAGTGACGTGGACACACACCACGAGTATTGTAATCAGCCGCCTTCGAGCGTATTCGGTCAGCTCTCTGCCGGCCACAGATGCCGGTAAACACTCTTTACTACCGCAGTATCCAGAATATAACTATTCAGGAAGCCAAAAAACTGGAGAGCGAGTACAAATGACTGCCTCCGCAGAGCCCCGTGAACTACAACTTGTTGCACAGATCGAAACCCGCCACCGGCAGCCGGACCTGTGTACGATCTACGAACCCGACGCCGACGAGATGCGACAGATGTCGACCTGGATTACAGCGAAGGAAGGATCTTTCGTTGATGTGGATTCTATGCGGTAACTCAAACACCTCTTTTATTCACACTAGCCACGACAATCCTCGCTGTCTGACAGACTCGCCGCTCTTTTTCGACAGCGACGGCGATCACCTGACCGGGCAGCTATCCACTGCCAACGAGTCGAAAACCGTCTGACCAGTAGCTGGATGAAATAGCGTTGCCGGTAGCTTGCTACAAAACAGCGGTGGCGGTCGGTAGCTGGCGCACAACGTTTTGCTGACCGTTTCGAACAGTAAAAACGTGACAGCCATGCTCATTTTCGTCCACGGGCGTGACAGAGCAGAGAGACGTCACGAGTCGACTGTCCGGGTAGAAAACGCGTATCAGTGGCTCGTATACCGGTCGACGGAAGTCTTGATAGATATCACCGATACCGTGTCTCGGGTGGAATTATCAACTGTTCCGTCGACCGGTATAACGTTCAGCTGGTCAGCCGAGAAACCGATCTAGCAGGCCCGCACGTTGTCCTGGCTCTGTCTCTTCCTCGAAATACAGATACTTCAAAAGCCGGACCGAGCGTTCGTTTAGCGCGAGGTTTCCACGATCTGGATCGTACTCGATGACATCCGCGTCGGCCATCTTGGGGAGGTGACACTGGTAAAGCCCAACGTAGACGCGCTTACGTTGCTGTGAACTTAGTTGGGCGACATCACAGCCACACTCGAGACTCGCGATATGTTCAGCGACCTCACCGAGATCGGCTTTCCCCTCGTTTGTGTCCAGATACCGAAGCACCTCCTGGCGACGCTCTGCGCTAAGCAGTTCGAAAATGTGCGATTTCGATAGCTTTTCAGTGTTCTCAGCTACTGATTCTCCGTCAGTCTCTCCGCTGTCTTGATCTGGAGAGTTTATGGCTTGAGGCACACCTACAGAGAACAACCTATACACCTTAGTTAAATACTGTTTATGCCGGTGCACGTCGACGTGTCGAATTCGTATGATCTTTCTAGACTGTGTAAATAACGTGATAACCCAGAACTCCAGTAGGCCGCGCCAGACGGTCGCGGCGTGTTGGTTAATAACTGTTTACTACACCGATTTTATGGTAAAAGAATTATTACGCTGCGAGTATTTTACCTACCCAGTATGTTCAGTACGCCAACTTGTTTTCTATCGAGGTCAGCGACATGGCTGGTCAACACCAGACTAGATGGTTGGGAGCTCGCTCTGTCTCACAGTGTCAGTGGGTGCGTGAGACAGCGCAACGGCAAGCGCCGACCGGATCAGCAGTAAGATGGAGACAACACAACAGCAGGCGCTGGCGGAAACAGAGCCGACCGGGTCGACGGAGCTCTCACTCGACGAGATGTTCGAGATCCTCAAAAACGAGCGACGCCGGTTCGTCCTCCAGTATCTCCAGGAGACGACAGAGACCGAACTGGCCGAACTCGCCGACCACGTCACTGCGATCGAGAACGACACCGATATCGAATCAATCACCTCTGCCCAGCGCAAGCGCGTCTACGTTGGCCTTTACCAGTTTCACCTCCCCAAGATGGCGAAAATGGGCGTCATCGAGTTCGATCAGGACCGTGGTATCATCTCACTCACATCCGCAGGCAGCGAGCTGATCGATAGACACCAACAAGAGCAGTCCACAGCCGATCCCCGGCCGGTCGCGGCGCTCGTGGTCGCGGGCGGGATTGCCGTGTTGGTTTCTGTGCTTGCCCAAAGCGCGATCGTGGCGACCACCCTGCTCGCGTTGCAGACCGCTGCGCTTGCTATCATTCTGGTTACAAAACTGCGGGGCTGATACCGGCTTCGTCAGTAAGTTCGACTTACAGGTTCAGTAGGGCTGTTGTTCGGGGGTTGAACGATGGAGACGGTTATGCACGGCAACTGTCTCGGTACTGGCAGTGGAATATCCAGAGATGACAGCATTAGATTCTTCGAAGGCAACAATCGCACAGTGGTTTCAGGAGTTCCGAGACCGAGCAACCGATACTGAAATACACGCTGAAGTTTTCCTCAGAGCGTGTGCACCCCCGCTTGGCTGTCACGACCACCAGACGGAGTGTATGCAACGGCTCGCGAACGCGAAAGAGGAAGGGGTTCTCGACAGCTACGATATCTCTGTCGTCGGTGACGAAATCTGTCGCGATGAGCAGTATAGACAGTTTTACAGCGGTAAACCAGTCGAAACAGTTCTGGAGATCAAGTCGTGGCGGTCGGGCGGTATCCGGGCGACTGGTTTTACTGAACGAGAAGTCCACTCGACGATTACAGATGAGACGACTGATACGGTTGTCCCGCCAACGTTGACGGTGGCTGTGTACGCTGATGAGTCGTTGATCGGTGTGTTCCCGTGTCAGGCTGACGACGAGAGCTACGGGCCCGAGTTTTTCATCGAGCGGTGTCTGTCTACACAGGAAGGCACTGATCCACAGCTTATCGGCGGCTCGCCCCAGTCCTGATCCCGGGGCTGTCGTGTGGATTCGTCCGCCTATTCTCGGTTATTTTTTGGAATATTTAGCAATTTTATACTCATTCACAGGGATCCTATACTGTTTTCCAGTTGCTCTATAACAAAGCATATTTCGTGGAAAAAGAAGGTGCATGCGCCAACCAAACGGATTTGCGTGTGACAGTCCCTCTCTCGGCCGATCGGGAGGGGTGAAACCAACAGACGGCGGCGTTTCGAACTGTACGGAGGTGGCCAAATAATGTGCGGTATTATTGCGTATATCGGCAACCGGGATGCGACGGAGACGTTGCTTACTGGGCTTGATAACCTAGAATACCGTGGCTACGACTCCGCAGGAGTCGCGTTGCAGAACGGACACGGTGTCGACATCGTCAAACGTGAAGGCGAGGTCTCGGCGCTGGAGGGTGCGATCCGCCAGACCGGCTGTCACGGCGATTTCGGCATCGGTCACACCCGCTGGAGCACCCATGGTCCGCCGACTGACGCGAACGCACATCCACACACGGACTCGACGAACTCGGTTGCAGTGGTCCACAACGGGATCATCGACAACTACGACACGCTGCGAACCCGTCTTCAGGCAGACGGTCACGAGTTTACCAGCGAGACGGATACGGAAGTGATCCCACATCTTGTCGCGGAGTATCTCGAAGCCGGTGACGAGACGGAGACTGCCTTCCGGAACGCTATCGACGAGCTGGAGGGCAGCTTCGCGATTTCGATGGTCGTCGACGGCGAGGATGCGATCTACGCGGCCAGATCCGGCTCACCACTGGTGATCGGTGTCGGTGAGGACGGCCACTACGCGGCGAGTGATGTGCCAGCCTTCCTCGAGTTTACCGAGGAGGTCGTCTACGTCGAGGACGGCGATATCGCCGTGATCACCGAAGACGAGTGCCGGATCACGGGCGAGAACGGCGAGCCCGTCGACCGACCGGTCCAGACGGTCGAGTGGTCTCCGGAGGGAGCCGAGAAAGGCGGCTACGACCACTACATGCTCAAAGAGATCCACGAGCAGCCCTCGGCGCTTGAACGTGCGATCCGCGGCCGAGTGCTCTCGGATCAGCCTGTCGCGGACGGTGGCCCCGCGAGTGACGAACTCTCCGGCGAGCTGTTGGAGGGAATCGACTCGATTCATTTCGTCGCCTGCGGGACCTCCTATCACGCGGCGCTTTACGGCGAGCAGATGCTCGGTAACCGTGGTATCGAGGCTGGCACGTCGCTTGCAAGCGAGTTCGTCGTCAGTCCGCCGCCGCTTCCCGAGGACACTCTGGTTGTCGGCGTCACCCAGAGCGGCGAGACTGCCGATACGCTCGAAGCGCTTCGGGAGGCGCGCAAGCGTGGCCACGACACGCTCGCGATCACGAACGTCATTGGCTCGACGGCAGCACGCGAGTGTGACGACGCCTTGTTTATCCGTGCCGGCCCGGAGATCGGTGTCGCAGCGACGAAGACGTTCTCCTCGCAGGTGACGACGCTCGCACAGTTTGCTGCCCATCTTTCGGCGGATCCGACGGATCTTGACCGGATTCAGGACGATCTCGACGATATCCCCTCGCAGGTCCAGTCGGTGCTCGCCGACAGCAGCGCACGAACACTCGCCACCGAGTATGCTGACGCGGAGTCGTACTTCTTTGTCGGCCGGGAGATCGCTCACTCGGTCGCGCTCGAAGGCGCACTCAAGCTGAAGGAGATCTCGTATGAACACGCCGAAGGGTTCCCTGCCGGCGAGCTAAAACACGGTCCGCTCGCGCTTGTCACGCCAGAGACTCCAGTGTTCGCCGTCATCACCGGCGAGAATAAAGACCGCATGCAGGGGACGATCCGCGAGGTCAGCGCACGCGGTGCGCCGGTAATCGCGATCGCCGAGGAGTCAGTAGAGTTCGACGGGATCGACCACAAGCTAGAGATCCCCGAGACACGCCCCGAACTTGCCGGCATTCTGGCGAACGTTCAACTGCAGCTGTTTTCCTATCACGTCGCCACGCTGCTCGAACGACCGATCGACAAACCCCGGAATCTCGCCAAAAGCGTCACTGTCGAGTAGCTGCCCGAAGCACGTCGTTCTGACGCGTTGTCGCTCACCGTTTTTTCGCGTTGTTCGAAATAGTATATCAAAAGCGCCGCCGCTGCCCACAAGGAGTACTCCGACTGTCTGGTGGGGTTTCCACGAGGAAACCCCTGCAGTTCGAACCCTTTCCACGAGGAAACCCCTGTGCAGAAGTTGTGTGCGAAACTTGCTCCACCAGTTTACTCTCTGTGCAGAAGCCATGTGCGAAACTCTGTCCTCTGCCAATCAGTACAGGAACGGAGCGGAGGACCGCGTTCGAACGACCCGAACGGCTACAGCTGGCCGGCTGTGGCGAACTGTCGAAGCGTCTGCTGCATCTTCTGTGTCTCGGATCGCGTGTTGTCGAACCGCTCCAGTACGTCGTCACCGACGGCACACAGGTTCTGGTACTCGTCGGCGATGTTCGTCTGTTCGTCCGGATCGCGCTGTAGATCGAACAGGAGTGTTTCGTCTTCGCGCTCGACGTATTTGAACCGGGAGCCGCGAACGGCGCGATTGTTTCCACCCTCGCTTTTCGCGACGACGTACTCGTCGGTCGCCGTCCTCTCTTGGATCGTCCCCTGCGTTGCGAGTTCGAGCGTCGTCTCGTAGATGCTCGCCAGCGAGGTCGGTGCCGTGATCTCGGCCGAGAGCCCGGCGTTGTGGATCAGATACGGGACGTGGATGTTCTCCTCGTAGAGCTGGCGGTGGTGGTGGCCGTAGTTTTCATGCTCACCGAAGGACTCGCCGTGGTCTGCGTGGACGACGAGCGCTGGATCGTCGTCGGCGAAATCGGCACAGAGTCGGTCGAGGAAGGCATCACTCGCCCGCACCGTATCCCGGTAGCTTTGCTTGAGTGATTGTTGCAGCGACTCGTCCATCGGCCCTGGGTCACCACGCCCACGCATCTGCGCTTCAGAGCGGTAGGCGCTGTAGTACATCCCTGGCAGTGACTGCTCACTCCGGTGGCTGCGGGAGGCCAGAAACGGGAAGTGGGTGTCGAGCAGGAACACCCACAGGAAGTACGGCTCCGTCAACTGCTCGCGGACAGACTGGATCTGGTCGTAGATATCCTCCCACTTCGAAAAGAAAGAGCTCCCGGTCACCATGTTTACCGCAAGCTTGACAGCACGGTCATCTGACCCGACGCCCGGCAGCCGACCAGCAACGTCAGCAAGGCGGCTGTCGTCGTCTTGGTTCGATAGATCGACGAACTGATCAAACCCCCGATCGAAGCCAGATGCCGTCGATGTCCAGGGGTTGGGTGTGACGCCGGCAGTCGAGTAGCCAAGCTGTTGTAGTCGCTCCGGCAGCGTCGGATGTGTCTGGAGATGGGCGTTGATCGCCGCCAGCCGTCGCTCCCAGTAGCTGTCACCCGGATACGAATCAACCGACTCGCCCGGTCTGTACCGACCCGTGAACACTGTCGGCATCGATGAGAACGTCTGTGGGCCGGGCGTAATCGCATTCTGAAAGCTGACGCCCTCGCTGGCGAGTCGATCCATCGTCGGTGTCAGCCCATGCTGACTTCCGAGAAACCCACAGTGGTCTCCCCGGAGGCTGTCCATCGAGACGAGGATGATGTTCTGTCGCTCGTCACCGTGGCGTTCACTTGCTCTCTGTGTGTGTTCTGTCCGTGTCATACTACTGTTTCGTTTGCTGACAGCGTTTCCCTCGTTGCTGCGTGCATCATTGTACACACAGGACGCTTTCCAGTTTGTTAGTCACAGTAAAACCGTCGGCTGCTGCCGAAGTAGCTCCAAAACTGACTGTCGCGATCTGCCGGCTCAGTCCTCCTTCGCCGAGAGCTGGTCTTGCTGAACGAGTGCGAGCTTGAGATACGGCTCGGCAAGCTGTGTCTTCTCTGTCTGGTTGATCAACTGCCGTTCCATGTTGTAGGTGAGCAAATCTTCGTCGACGAGCGTCGGCAGGTGTGTATGCGTCAGCTGGACTGTGATCCGGCGACGCAACTCACCGTCTGACGCTGCGGCCGTTGTCCTGTCCATCACGTAGTCGACGAGTTCGGTCATCGTGACGTACCCCTCCGAGCGTAGCAGGTAGGTGAGAATGTAGCGTCGGCCGGGGTGAGAGAGCGCGGTGAAAATCGAGTCCATCAGCTCGCGATCTGCGTCGACCTCGTCGGGAACGCTTTCCTCGGTGAGCGTTCTGACGGCGATACGTTCTGCATCACTCATCAGCGGTTCGAGCGACCGCGGCTGCTCTGTCTCGGCGTCTTGTGGATTCTCGGTCATCGTTTTCCAGTTGTGATCGTTGCAGGGGGCCGCATCTCCGGCGTCACGCCCGCTCGGTGGTCGCCGGGCGGCGACCAGCTACCTTTCAGTTCGGATGGACACGCATTTGACAGTTCTTTCGGTCTACTTACGTTCGGTTGCAGCGTAGACACGGGACAGCTACGAATATCCGAATCGAGCGCCAGCTCTGACTGTTGCCAGCCCTGGATAGCCATCGAATCGGTACTGCACCAGCGCCCAGCAGACGAGCAGTAACTCGACGCCAGCGTAGGCAATCCACACCGATCCGAACAGCTCGGGGAGCGCTCCGTCAGGAACCAGCTCGTAGGTAAGCGATCCACCTGTCTCTCCCGGGAGCGAGAGGAGTGGCCAGAGCAGAAACTCGGCGCTAACCTCACCACGCACCAAGAATCGCCCGAGAACGTCAGCAGGGAGATGGAGGGCGTATCCGAGTGTAAACGCGACCCCGTACTCCAGTCGCTGCAGTTTGATGGCGACCACGAGCACAACCGCGGTGACCGGGAGAACGAAGACCAGCGAGTGGGCAAGCGACCGCCCGGCCGGGAGAACACCGACCCACCAGGCGAGTGGCTTGTCGACCAGATCCGGGAACAGCGATCCAAAGACGACGAG
>SL_4KL_010_BRINEDRAFT_10000993_pt1 | contig 15426 bp, 13 predicted proteins | sample SodLak_010_BRINE_2_FD_10664 | JGI IMG/M metagenome (IMG submission 10664)
AACGCACATGCCGTCGAACGTCTCCTCGTGGACGACTGGGGCGTCCAGCAGCCCGTTGAACAGGTCTGCGAGACCGGCGGCCTCGCGCGTCGCGACACCGACGTGATCGAAGCGCATACGCGGTCTTCTGGCGCCGCGTATTTAATGAGTACGGGAAGTCCTCGGAGCAGACGCCGTCGTCGATATCCTCCCCGCTCTGAAGGCAGGACTTTCTCCTTGTGCTTCCGTAACGCCCGATAGGCGCTCTCTATCTCCGATACTGACATGAAAGATGTTCGTTGCATCAGATCTGTAGATAGTTACTATTGGTTGCGTTTTCAGTATAGAGTACGTATAAACTGATGTACTACTAGCGGTGTTTGTTATGTCGTTGTTTTTGTATAAGGTCTAATTAGTAGTATAACCATACATTTAGTTGTCTGCGTGAGAGTGGACGGATCATGTCCACAGAACAAGGACACGGATCGGTGCAACACAAAGCGGAGACCGCTGGAATCAACCTAATGGGTGGTGAGTCGGTGATCCAAAACCGTCGTCCCGGGTGGGGGCTCTGGTGGAAACACCTCCTCGTAGCGGGATTCGTATTCCTGTTCAGCCTCGGTGGTGGGTTAGAGGGGTTCTTTTTCGGGCTGCTCGTCGCGGGCGGGATCGTCGGCTACGTTGCCTTCGCCCGAAGCCAGTCGCGATACATCGTGACTGACGAGCGAGTGAAGATGGAGCTCGGATTCATTCGAAGCGACAGTCGGGAGTACCGGATCTCCGATGTCCAGGGTATCGACACGTCACAGAGCATCATCGGCAAGCTGCTCGGTCACGGCCACATCGGCGTTCGGACCGCTGACGGCACCGAGATTCCGTGGCACGGCGTCCCCGATCACGAGGCTGTCGCGGGCTCGATCCGGGAACACCAGCGCCAGTACGACCAGTCGATGGACCGGAAATAAGCGACGGACACGACACACGCGACTGACTTTTTCGAGCGAGCCACTCCCCAGCTCCGGCGTCGCGTCTCGCCGTCCGTTGAGATGTGGAGCCCGCGCGACGCTGTCGACGGGTAGCCGGCGGATCGCCGACGCGTATACATAAGTCGAAGCGCTCGAATTGGGTCGTATGGAGCTCTCCAACACCGATTCGGTCGCCGGCAGCGAAGTCGTCGAAACCCTCGGGGTCGTCCGCGGCAACACGGTTCGCGCACGGAACGTCGGCCGCGACATCACGCAGGGACTCCGCAACCTCGCGGGCGGCGAACTAAAAGGGTACACCGAACTCATGACGGACGCCCGCAATCAGGCACAGGATCGGATGCTCGAAGAGGCCGAGGCCCTCAACGCCGACGCCGTCGTCAACGTGCGATTCACCACCTCCTCTATCGCCGACAGCGGCGCGGAGATACTCGCGTACGGGACGGCTGTTCGGCTGCGGTAGACGGCGTGTATCGCCGCTTTTCAGCGCATCTCATCGCCCGGGGTTGTACTCCCCGAACTCCTCACGGAGCACGTCGGATATCTCCTGAACCGTCGCGTACGCCTTCACCGCCTCGACGATATGCGGCATCACGTTCTCGGAGCCGCGTGCAGCGTCTCGGAGCGACGCGAGCGCGTCGTCAACGGCGTCGCCGTCGCGGTCGGCTTTCACCTCCTGGAGGCGCTCTCGCTGATTCTGCTCCTGGTCGGGGTCGACCTCTTCTAAGTCCATCTCCGGCTCCTCGTCGACCTCGAACTCGTTGACGCCGACGATGATCCGCTCGCGCTCTTCGATCTCCTGTTGGCGGTCGAAGGCGACGTCTTGGATCTGGCGTTGGACCCACTGGCTCTTGACCGCCTCCAACATTCCGTCCCGACGGTCGACCGCCTCGATGATCTCGAACGCCTCCTCTTCGATCCCGTCGGTGAGGCTTTCGACGTAGTAGCTCCCGGCAAGCGGGTCGATCGTGTCGGCGGCTCCAGACTCGTGGGCCAGGATCTGCTGGGTGCGGAGCGCGGTCCGGACCGACTTCTCGGTGGGGAGCGCAAGCGCCTCGTCTTTCCCGTTCGTGTGGAGGCTTTGGGTCCCGCCGAGCACGGCCGCAAGCGCCTGGTACGCGACCCGCACGACGTTGTTCTCGATCTGTTGGGCCGTCAGGGTGGAGCCGCCGGTCTGCGTGTGGAACTTGAGCTGTTTCGATTTCGGGTTCTCGGCGCCGAACCGCTCGTCCATGATCTGTGCCCACATCCGACGGGCGGCGCGGAACTTCGCGGCCTCCTCGAAGATGTTGTTGTGGGCGTTAAAGAAGAACGAGAGCTGTGGGGCGAACTCGTCGACGTCGAGCCCCGCTTCGATGGCGGCTTCGACGTACTCGATCCCGTCTCCGAGCGTGAACGCGACCTCCTGAGCCGCCGTCGACCCCGCCTCACGGATGTGGTATCCCGAAATAGAGATCGTGTTGAAATTCGGCGTCTCCGCCCCGCAGAACTCGAAGATGTCCGTGATGAGCCGCATCGACTGCTCGGGCGGATAGATGTAGAGGTTCCGAGCGATGTACTCTTTCATGATGTCGTTCTGAATCGTCCCCCGGAGCTGCTCGCGGGGGACGCCCTGCTCGTCGCCCATCGCGACGTACATCGCGAGGAGGACGGCCGCAGGGGCGTTGATCGTCATCGACGTCGATACCTCGTCGAGCGGGATCCCGTCGAACACCGTTTCGAAGTCGTCGAGGGTGTCGATGGCGACGCCAGACCGCCCGACCTCCCCCTCGGCCATCGCGGCGTCGGAGTCGTATCCCATCTGCGTCGGCAGGTCGAAGGCCATCGAGAGCCCGGAGGAGCCCTGATCGATGAGGTAGTTGAACCGTTTGTTCGTCTCTGCAGCGGTGCCCATCCCCGCGTACTGGCGCATCGTCCAGAGCCGTCCGCGGTGCATCGTCGAGTAAACGCCGCGCGTGTACGGCTCCTCTGCCGGGTTTCCAACGTCTTCACGGTAGTCGTGGGCGGCGACGTCAGCGGGCGTGTACAGCGGATCGACTTCTTGACCGCCGGTGTCGGTGGTAAACGTCTCCTTCCGCTCTCCGAACCGATCAACGGTGTCGCCGTAGGCCCCCGCCTCCCACGACTCCTTGGCCTCGCGGATCGCGGCCAGTTCTTCAGGATCGTACATTAGTAAATCGGTCGGCCGAGCGGGACTTAACAGTTTCCAGGGCGGAAGCGCCGCGGTCAGTCACCCGCTCCCTCGGCCCGCTCACTCGGCGGTCGATGGCTCATCAGGCGGTCGATGGCTCATCAGGCGGTCGATGGCTCATTCGGCGGCCGGTTTCAAGTGCCGTGTGGCCGAAACGGGACCATGGATGTCCGTGCCGACTCTATCGAGCGCTTCCTCACGGCGACGGCGCCCGAACACACCGCGACGCAGACCGAGATGGCAGCGTTGGCCGACGAGTGGGGATTCCCGATCATCGGCCCGGAGGCGGGCGCAGTCCTTCGACTGCTCGCTCGACTGACCGACGCCGAGCGCGTCTTCGAGTTCGGCTCCGGCTTCGGCTACTCCGCGACGTGGTTCCTCCGCGGCGGGGCGAAGTCGGTGGTCTGTACGGAGTTCGACGAAGCGGAGGCGAAACGCGGCGTCGCCTTCGCGGCCGACGGCGGGTACGCCGACCGAGTGATCTTCGAGGTCGGGGACGCGATGGAGACGATCGAGCGGTACGACGGCCCCTTCGACGTGGTCCTCATCGACCACCAGAAACACCGGTACGTCGACGCCTATCGGACGGTCCTCCCGAAGGTTCGAACCGGCGGTGTGATCGTCGCCGACAACATCACGCGCGGGCCGATCGACTTCGGCGATCTCGTCGCACACTTCGAGGACGGCACACCCCTTCCGGACGCCGAGATCGACGAGGAGACGCGAGGTATCGGCGAGTACGTCGGGACCGTGCGCTCCGACGACGCGGTCGAGACGGCGATGCTCCCGGTAGGCTCCGGTATCGCGGTGTCGACGAAGGTGGTCTGAGCGTCCGGCCCCGACTCCGCCGTATTCAAATATACGCGCGCAGACCAACAGATATGGAGCAGATCGACGACCAGTACACGCCCGCAGACGTCGAGCCGGCGGTCGACGAGTACTGGGACGACGCGGACGCATACGAGTCGGCAAAGGAGGCACACGCCGACGACCCGCCCTTCTTTTTCGTAGACGGGCCGCCGTACACCTCCGGACAGATGCACCTCGGTACGGCGTGGAACAAGACGCTGAAAGACGCCGTCATCCGCCACAAGCGGATGACCGGCCATCGAGTCACCGACCGGCCGGGCTACGACATGCACGGGCTCCCGATCGAGGTGAAAGTCGAGGAAGAGCTCGGCTTCGAAAACAAACGGGACATCGAGGCGTACGGGATGGAGCCGTTCATCCAGAAATGCAAGGAGTTCGCCCTCCGCAACCGCGCCGCGATGGACGACGACTTCAAATCGATCGGTGTGTGGATGGACTGGGAGGATCCCTACGAGACGATCGATCCCGAGTATATGGAGGCCGCGTGGTGGGCGTTCTCGAACGTCGCCGACAACGGACTCGTCGAGCAGGGGAAACGGTCGATTTCGCAGTGCCCGCGGTGTGAGACCGGACTCGCTAACAACGAGGTCGAATACGAACACGTCGACGACCCCTCGATCTACGTGAAGTTCTCGCTGTCCGACCGCGAAGGGAGCCTCGTCATCTGGACGACGACGCCGTGGACGGTCCCCGCGAACACGTTTATCGCCGTCGACGAGGAACTCACCTACAACGCCGTCCGCGCCGTGAAAGACGGCGAAGAAGAGCTGATCTACGTCGCCGCGGAGTGCGTCGAGGACGTGCTTCAGGAGGGGCGCTACGAGGCGTACGAGATCGAAGCCGAACTCACCGGCGCCGACATGCTCGGCTGGGCGTACGATCATCCGCTCGCGGAGCGCGTCGCCGAGTTTCCCGACTTCGAGGGTGCCGGGCAGGTGTACGCGGCCGACTACGTGGAAGCCGACCGCACCGGGCTCGTCCACTCCGCGCCCGGCCACGGTGAAGAGGACTTCCATCGCGGGACGGAGCTCGGACTCGACATCTACTGTCCCGTCAAGCCGAACGGCGAGTTCACCGAGGCGGCCGGCGAGTACGCCGGGCAGTTCGTGCGCGACGCCAACGACGAGATCATCGACGATCTCGTCGCCGACGGACAGATGCTCGCGCACGGCACGGTGAACCACAGCTACGGCCACTGCTGGCGCTGTGACACGGGGGTCATCCAACTTGTCAACGACCAGTGGTTCATTTCGATCACCGATCTCAAGCAGGACCTCCTCGACAACATGGAAGCCTCCGAGTGGCATCCGCAGTGGGCTCGCGATAACCGCTTCCGCGACTTCATCGAGGACGCCCCTGACTGGAACGTCTCGCGCCAGCGCTACTGGGGGATTCCGATCCCGATCTGGGTGCCGGAGAACGCTGAGGCCGGCGCGCTCGACGACGACATGATCGTCGTCGGCACCCGCGAAGAGCTCGCCGACCGTGTCGCGGAGGATATCGACCCCGAGACGATCGACCTCCACCGCCCTGCCGTTGACGACCTGACGATCGTCGAGGACGGGACCACGTACCGCCGCGTCGAGGACGTCTTCGACGTCTGGCTCGACTCTTCAGTCGCGACGTGGGGGACGCTTGGCTACCCGTCGTCCACCGAGGACCACGACGAGCTGTGGCCCGCCGACCTGATCGTCGAGGCGCATGACCAGACCCGCGGCTGGTTCTGGTCACAGCTCGGAATGGGAACCGCCGCAGTCGGCGATACCCCCTACGAAGAGGTGCTCATGCACGGGTTTGCGAACGACGAAGACGGTCGGAAGATGTCGAAATCGGTCGGCAACATCGTCACCCCAGAGGAGGCGATCGATCGGGCCGGCCGCGATCCGCTCCGGACGTACCTGCTCAGTCACGACCAGCAGGGTGTCGACCTCGCGTTCGAGTGGGACGGCCTCGGTGAGATCCAGGGGAAGCTCAACATCCTCTGGAACGTGTTCCGGTTCCCGCTCGAGTACATGGAGCTCGACGGCTACGACCCCGCCAAGGCGTCGCTCGACGACGGCGAACTCGAACTCGTCGACGAGTGGGTGCTCTCTCGGCTCCAATCGGTCGAGACCGAGGTGACGGAAGCGTGGGCCGACTACCGCGTCAGCGACGCCGTCAACGCCGTGATCGAGTTCGTCACCAAAGACGTCTCGCGCTTCTACGTCAAAGCGGTCCGCGACCGCATGTGGGAGGAGGCCGACTCCGCCTCCAAGCGCGGCGCGTACGCCACGCTGTCGACCGTCCTCGACGAGACGATCCGCATGCTCGCACCGATCGCGCCGTACCTCACCGAGCGGATGTACCAGACGCTCGATGGCGAGGCGGCGACGGTCCACGCGCTCTCGTACCCCGAGCCGAACGATGCACTCCGCGACGCCGACCTCGAACGCGACATCGGGGTCCTCCGAGATGTCGAAGAGGCCGCCGCGAACGCCCGCCAGCAGGCCGGCCGCAAGCTCCGCTGGCCCGTGCCGCGCGTCGTGGTCGAGAGCGGCGATGAGGGTATTACGGCTGCTGTCGAGCGTCTTTCCGACCTCATTGCGGACCGCGTCAACGCTCGAGAGGTGTTCGTAACCGACGTCTTCGACGAGCTCGTCGAGACCGCCGAGCCGCAGATGGCTGAAATCGGGCCCGCCTTCGGTGCGGACGCTCAGAAGGTGATGAGCGCGGTTCAAGGCGCGAGCCGAGAGGCGATCGAGGGCGATGATATCGCGGTCGACGGCGAGCCGATCGATCTCGACGATTCGATGGTCGAATACGTCACCGAGCCGCCGGCACACGTCTCCGGCGTCGACTTCGAGGGGGGAACCGTCTACGTCGATACGTCACTGACCGCCGAGATCGAGTCGGAAGGATACGCTCGCGACGTGATCCGCCGAATCCAGGAGATGCGCAAGGAGCTTGATCTCGATGTCGAAGCGCGGATCCGGGTCGGCGTCGCGGTCGACGACGACCGCGTCGCCGGCTTCGTCGACGAGCACGCGGATCTGATAGCCGGAGAAGTGCGCGCCGACGAGTGGCTGGACGATCCGACTAGGGCAAGCGATGCAGCGGGCGGCCTCGTCAAGGAGTGGGACGTGGAAGACGTCTCCGTAACGATCGGGATCGAGCCTGCCGCGTAGCCACGGGTTCGATCGCCGCCGACGCAGTTCCCGCGCCGAGGGCGAGACGGCCCGTCACCGGCGAACGCGGATCGAGAGGACGATCGCGGCGAGCACACAGACACCGGCCGCGCCCGCAAGCGCGAGAAAGAGGGCGGTTTCGCCGCCGACGGTGAGCGCTGCCCCGCCGATCGAAGCGCCCAGCGCACCGAACCCGAACGTGCCGAGGTAGGTGTAGCCGAAGGAGATGCCGTGGTGTTCCGCCGGCGCGTGTTCCGCGACGAGCGTCTGCGTGATGGGCGCCACCGCATATATCGCGAAGCCGAGAACGGCACAGACCGCCAACAGCGGAACGGCGCCGGCGGCGCTCGCCGGTAGGAACGCGAGCGTCGCCGCGACGACGGTGCAGAGTAGACCGATCAGGATGCGGTCGGTCGCGAGCCGATCGCTCAACGCACCGCCGGCGTACTGGCCGACGACGCCAACGAGCAGCAGCGCGGAGTAGGCGAACTGGTCGGCGTCGACGGTCTCACCGCCGACGGTGACGGGTCGAAACACCGACAGCCGCGAGAGCACGTCCGGGAGGAACGTGAACAGCCCGCGATAGTAGATTCCGTAGGTCAACACGACAGCGAAAACGACGAGGAACCCGCTCGCGAACAGCGCCCGTGAGTCCGCGAGGAACTCTCGCGGACTGCTCACCGAACTCGCGCGCTCGGCGTCGACGGCCGCCCGCTCGTCGAACGTGGAGATCCGACCGACGATCGGTACCGCCAACGCGGGCACTGCGAGCGCGAACATGACCGGTCGCCAGTCGAACAACGCGAGCGCGACGAGGACCGTGAGCGGCCCGACCACGGTTCCGAGGCTGCCGGCGGCGCCGTGGTAGCCGAGGACCGTTCCTCTTCGGTCAGATCCGCGGCTGATCAGCGCGAGCGCCGCGGGGTGATAGACGCTCGCGGCGACGCCCCACGCGGCGAGGCCAACGAGAACGGCGGAGAGCGTTCCGACGATGGCTATCGCCGCGAGCGCGAGTCCCATGGTGGCGGCGGAGACCGAGACCAGCCGTCGGGCGGGATATCGGTCGGCCAGCACGCCCGCAACGGGTGAGCCGACGCCGACGAGCCCGAACGCGACGCCGAGGGCTATCCCCCAAGCAAAGGTCGACAGGTCGAAGACGGCGAGCCAGACGACCAGAAACACGGGGATCGACAGCTCGTGGCCGTGAAAGACACCGTGCCCGACCATGGTGAAGTGGGCGATGCCGCGATCGTTCGAATTCATCCGTTCTGTCCCACATTCTGGCCGACTAATACCGTACTGATCCTCCACGAAAGTCGCCGGTAGTTCCCGCGGCGCCGAGCAGGCATCACTACGGCCGCCACCGACGCGCCTGGGACACTGGTACCGTGGTTGAAACGGATTCTCTCTCTTCGATTCTTGCCAAACTCTCGCGTTTCTGTGACGATGAGCAAACCGGTACCGCCGACCGATTGCTGCTCTACGATCGAGTGTATTTCTCCGTCGAATCGAGCAGCGACAGTCGCCTGCCGAAACCTATAGGTGACTTCTTTACGTATACCTATGTATGCATCTCCGGGCGGCTCAGCCCGACGACGCAGAGGCATTACGGACGGCAGTCTCACGGGCCCGTGAGGAGACCGTCTTCGACGATCTCGGCGCACCCTTACTCGACGTCTCTGCCGCCGGCGTCCGGGAAGCCGCCGCGGAGGCAGAGTGGTCGTTCCTGATGGAAGACGACGACGGACCGATCGGTGTTGCAATCGCGCACCCCGACGCCTGTGGCACCGAGGCGGAGCTGCTCGCGTTATGGGTCCATCCGGGTCACGCCGGCGAGGGTGTTGCGGGCGACCTGCTCTCGTGCGTCGCCGAATCGGTGAGTGACCGGGGAGTTGACACGCTTCGCTCGAGAGTCCCCACTGATAGCCCCGGGGCACAGGAGTTCTTCCACGCTCACGGCTTCTCCCGGCGCGGCACCCACCGCGGTCACGCCGGGGACGAGTCGATCGTTACAGCTGACGTGACCGCACTTAAGTGACGCTTGCGGCGGCGGCATCAACGCTGCAGTCGTTGAGAGCGCGCCGGTCGCTCTGGCCGCGTTTATTTCAGGCGCTCTTGTAAGAACGAGGGGTGTGCGGCGGTGACGCCGTCAACCGCCAACAGCTTCTCCGAGATGACGTCGCCCAGCTCGTCGCCGTCGCGGGCGCGGACCTCAGCCATCAGCATGTGATCGCCCGACGAGGTGTACAGTGCCTGAATCTCGTCGAGGTCTTTCAGCGTCCGAGTCGCACTCACGTACTTGCCCGAGTCGACGTCCATACCGACCATCGCGATCGACTGTGAGGAGAGTTTCTTCGGGTCGATCTCGGCGGAGTAGCCGACGATCACGCCCTGCTCTTCGAGCCGATCGATATATTTCCGCACTGTCGGCTTTGAGACCTCGGCCCGCTCGGCGATCTCTCCGCAGGAGGCCTGTGCGTCCTCCTCTAACACCGACAGGATCCGTTCTTCCGTCGATACCGTACTCATACGTGTTGCTTTGTCACCACGGAAAAAATACCTTGCGAATCGAAAAATGAGACGAACGCTCGAAAAAAACCGCCGCCAGTCGCCGCGTCAGGCGTGCTTGTCGAGGAACTGGTCGTGTGACCGCTCCCACTCGTACTCGTCGTCCCAGTAGCGCTCGGCCAGCGGCGCTTCTGGCATTTCGCCGATTGCACGCTTCTCTTGGCCGTAGGAGGGACGGTCCTCGTCGACGTAGTAGCGACCGGTGAGCACTTTCCCCTCGTGGAGCGCTTCTTCGGTCTCCCGCATCATCTCCGCGGCCTCAACTTTGTCCGTCGGGTCGAAGTCGTAATCCTCGGACTCCTGGACGTCGATGTACGGGACGTACTGGCGCGCGTCCTTGTTCCACGTCGGACACTGCGTGAGGAAGTCGACGTGCGCGAAGCCGTCGTGTTCGATCGCCTCGATGATGATCTCTTTCGCCTGGTTCGGGTTGACCGCAGCGGTGCGGGCGACGTACGACGCCCCGGCGTTGAGCGACAGTGAGAGCGGCTTGAGCGGCTCCTTGGCGCTGCCGTGCGGCTGCGTCTTCGACTTGTGACCCTTCGGGCTGGTCGGTGAGGTCTGTCCCTTCGTGAGCCCGAAGATCTCGTTGTTGAAGACGATGTACGTCATGTCGTGGTTCTCCCGGGCCGTGTGGATGAAGTGATTTCCGCCGATCCCGTAGCCGTCGCCGTCGCCGCCGGCGGCGATCACTTCGAGGTCGGGGTTCGCCAGCTTCGCGGCACGGGCCACGGGCAGCGAGCGACCGTGGATCGTGTGGAATCCGTACGTATCGAGATAGCTGTTCAGCTTGCCGGAGCAGCCGATTCCGGTGCACAGAAGCGTCTCCTCGGGCGTACGGCCGACTTCGGGGAGCGCCTGTTTGAGCGCCTTGAGGACGCTGAAGTCACCACAGCCCGGACACCAGGTCGGCTGCGGCTCGACGCTGGGGGTGTACTCGTCGCGGTCGATCTCTCGCTCCTCTCCGATCGCTGAAAACGTGCTCATGTCTTAGTCACCTGCGGCTGGGACGAATGTGGTTTGATGGCCGGACGCATCGCCGTCGCCCTCGATGATCGCGGCCTCGAACCCGTCGACGATCTCCGCCGGCTCGAACGGGTTCCCGTTGTACTTCAGCAGGCTCGACAGCTTCTCGCCGTAGCGGCCGAGGTTCTTCTGGACGAGCCCGCGGAACTGTCCGGAGGCGGTCATCTCAACGACGAGCACCTCGTCGACGCTCTCGACGAACGCCTCGACCTGCTCGGTCGGGAACGGGAGCATGTCGGAGACGCCGTACGACTTCACCGAGACACCGGCGTCGTTGAGGCGGCCGACCGCCTCCTCGACCGTACCCTGTTGGCTCCCGAACGTGAGGATCCCGTACTGGGCGTCGTCGGGGCCGACGTACGAGCCGGTGTCCTCCTGATCGAGGTCCGCGCGTATCGCTTCGAGCTTCTGTGTCCGGCGGTCGATCTGTGCGACGCGGTTGTCCGCGTCTTCACAGATGTGGCCGGTCGGGTCGTGCTCGTTGCCGGTCGCGAGGTAGCGACCGCCCTTCTGACCGGGAATCGACCGCGGTGAGACGCCGTCGTCGACGTCGTGCTGGAAGCGGTGGAATTTCCCGTCGGGCGAGTGCGGCTCCTCCGCGAGCGCGTCCTCGGTCAGGGTCTTCCCGAGCCCCGGGTTCGGCTCGCGGTCGAAGTGGCTTTTCGGAACGTTGATCAGTTCGCCGCCGAGTTTCTGGTCGTACAGCAGGATAGACGGGATCTGATACTCGTAGGCGAGCCGGAAGGCGATTCGCGACTGCTCGTACGCCTCTTCGACGGTTCCCGGCGCCAAAACGACCCGCTGGGAGTCGCCCTGTGAGGTGTACAGGACGTGTTCGAGGTCGGACTGCTCCGGCTTCGTCGGCATCCCGGTCGACGGACCGGCGCGCATGGCCTCGATGAGAACGACCGGCGTCTCCGTCATCTCCGCGAGCCCGAGCGGCTCGGACATCAGTGCGAAGCCGCCACCGGAGGAGCCGGACATCGCTTTGACGCCCGCGTGTGAGGCACCGACGGCGAGCGCGGCCGCCGCAATCTCGTCTTCGACCTGCTCGGAGATTCCGTCGAGCTTCGGCAGGTTCTGCGCCATGATCGTGAACACTTCAGTCCACGGTGTCATGGGGTAGCCAGCGATAAATCGGCACCCCTCGTCGATGGCGCCGTACGCGATGGCGTCCGATCCGGACATGAGCAGCTGCGTCTCGTCGTGCTCGCCGGTCGGTACCGCGACGTCCGAAGCATCGACGTCGTACTCCTCGCTCACCTGATCGTAGGCGGTGTTGAGGATCTCGAGGTTCGGATCGAGGATTTTCTCCGGCATCGCGTCGCGCATGAGATCCTCGACGTGGTCGAGATCCATGCCGATCAGCGCGCAGGTCGCGCCGACGCCGGCGGTGTTGCGCATGACCTCACGACCCATGTCGCGGGCGAGCCCACGGAGGTCGAGGGGGTATACGTGCCAGTTGTTCTCTTCGACGCGCTCGTCGAAGTTCGGGATCTCCGAGGCGTCGAGTAACCCTTCATCGTACACGATAACGCCGCCTTCGCGGAGTTCGTCGAGGTTCTCCGAGAGAGGCTTGATCTCTTCGTTTCCGTAAAGGGCGTCCTCCTGCGGGTTCCGGGCGAACGAGTCGCCAAGTGCAAGCAGGAAGTTGTACCCGTCTCCGCGAGACTGGACCGGACCCTCAGCCGCTCGGATCTCGGTGTACGTGTGACCCCCGCGGATCCGCGACGGGTAGTGGCGATGCGTGAAAACGTTGAGCCCCGATCGCATCAAGGCCTTTGCGAAGTTCTGGCTAGTCGAAGCGATCCCGTCACCGGATCCCCCCGAAATCCGCCAGATGAGTTCATCATCAGTCATAGTGGTATGTGAGCCCGTGAGGGCCTCGTAATTTGACGTTGTATTGGTTCCCTCTTAGTGCTTGCTATGGAATCACAAGGAACAATCATGAAGGAATAATAGGAGAACAGACGGTCAGTGCCGACTCGAGATCACGTCTCCACGAAAAAGTACTCCATCCCGAACAACGCCCAGAGGGCAACCATCCCTTCAAACGGCGTCGGGGACGCACCAGCAGGGATCTCTTCACGGGCGGACTGTGCAGCTCCGTCTTCGATGTATAGATACACCGTCTCACCGGCTTCGATCGGCTGCGTCAGCTGAACACCGCCTAAATCACCCTCTACTTCGCCGTCTATCGCAATGTCTGCCTGTGACGAGATCGGATTCCCCCCTTCGTGAGAGAGTTCGACGAACTGGCCGTCCTCGACGAGCGTTGCCGTCATCTCCGGCGCCCGATCGACTGCGGTGTCGAACCACTCCGGATCGCTCACCGAAACCGCACCGATATCCTCGCTACGGATCGTAAACCGGTTCAAAAACAGTTGGTCCTGATAGGTGAACTCGTATTCGACGTCCAGCTCGCGGATGATACCCTCCCCGTCGACCGTACAACTCCCGGACAGCGATTCGAGAGACTCCCCGTTGACGGTGTCGATAAGCAGTCGCTCGTCGTCGATAGCGTCGGTCGAAACGCGAAACACGCCCGCGTCTTCGTCGGCCTCGGGTCGGTCCCAGTCGGCCGCACGGAGAACTGCCCGCAGCTCGTCGGTTCGCATCGCAAACCCCAGATCCGAGCGATTGCCGCGACGGTGACGACCGTACGTCGGCTCACCGCCGACCATCCCTCGCCAGTAGCCGCTGTGTGACGCGAAATGCATGGAGACCGTCGGCGTGTTCGTCCAATCGATCTCTCCGAGCGCCTCATCGCCGTCGACGTCGAGGCGCCAGTGAAACCCGTCGTGGGCATGACTCAGCTCCTCCCGTCGGATATCCACGGCCGCTCCCTGTTGAGTGACGGCGTTTCGGTGTGCGTCGGCGAGAACCGTCGAAATGCCGTCATCACTCAGTCCTGTCGGGTACGATAGCTCATCGCCGGGATCATCGTCACTCCCTGATCCCGGGTCGTCGTCGCCGCCACCACCGCCTCCCGTATCATCATCACTTCCGTCATCGACGCCCGCGTCCTCCTGTAGACGCAGACAGCCAGCGAGCGATAACGGAGCAATTGCACCGACCACAGTTCGCCGTTTCATCGTATCAACGCCTGATAGCCTAGAATATTAAACTAATGGATACCATACTTTTAATCATATACGAGCGCTCCACCGTAGATACTCGGTTGACTGCTACGAGTTACGCCTCTCGTAGCGCTTTCGAACTTGACTGATACTTTTGCCTACCTCATCGGGATCAGGAATGTGAACAAATTCGATAAATCCGAGGCTCCGGTCGGTGCCACCGGTGAGAAGACGGATCGTGGCGCAGTCGAATACCGTCTCGAAGCGGCCGCGCTCGTACTCGCGTCCTCGAAGCTGTTCGACCGGGAGCTCCCGAGATTTGCTGTGATACGCGAGCTCGTACTCCTTTTTGAACCCCTCTTCGTGAATCGTGTACGTCGTCCGCCAGAGAACGAGCAGGGTGACTCCGAGCCGAACCAGCAGCAGCGCTGCCAGAATCACGATACCGTTGATAACCAGTTCAGCGAACTCGATTCCGCCGACGAGATCGGGACGCGTCCAAACGACTCCGACGGAGACGAGCGCGAGAACCACGACGGTCCCGATCAGTGCGAACGTCGGCTGCAGCAACGGGGATGTTCGGTGGAGCACGTCGGGGTCCGTCTCAGGGACCGGCGATGAACGCTCGTCACCCTCAGTGGCGGCTTCGACTCCGTTTTCCGTTCCGGCCGCCGGCTGTGCCGGCTCGTTATCTGCGTCCGTTTCTGTACTGTCGGTCGTGGGTGCGTCGTTTTGTGTCATCGTTAGGCGTATAATGAAAATAGGATGATACTAACAGCATACACGACAGGCGAGACGAGGACGAACGCGGTGGCGATCCCCGCCTGGACGGGGTTCGCACCGTGGCCGATTCGACCGCCAACGTACAACACGTACAAGTAGTAGAGACCGGCCAGCGCGAGCAGGAGGAGTGCGGACTGTCCCGCAGCGCTAAGGCCCGCAGGATCGACCGGCTCCGGGCGGCCCCCGGGGAGTTGGAGGTCGGCACCGAGCCAATCGATAAAGTAGTAGAGGAAGTCCGCCTGCAGTCCGATCAACAGATCGGCGGCAACGCTCGTCGCTGGTGTGGTTGCGACGTACCAGACGAGCGTGTACGCCAGTGCGAGGTACACACCGGTACTGTACGTAACGGCTCGAAGCGAGCGTATCACCCCTTCAGACGCGCCGCTGAGTACGATTCCAACGTGGAACGTACCAAACGTTAATAGGGTCCCAACCAGCAGAAACGCGCTGTTGGTCGCCAAGGACGTGAGAAACGCAGCCGAGGTCTCTGCTCCGTCACTTATTCCGAATCCCGCCAGCGTCAGCGGTGCTGCGTACAGGATGAGGTTAAGAGAGTACACTGCTGTCAGTCGTGACCCTTCAGCCACGCTTCGAGTCCATCCGCGCCCCTCGTCGGCGGCGTCCACCGAGACGAGCCGTTCTGGACGGAAGATGACATTAACCGGCCACGCTAACATTGCACGGGCGCTTGGCACGCGAGGTAGTTTGTAGAAGGGTTATAATAATTTATCGTAATTAGGAGACACTTCCGGGACTGGCTGAGAAAACGTCTCTGTATCGAC
>SL_4KL_010_BRINEDRAFT_10000995_pt1 | contig 15421 bp, 11 predicted proteins | sample SodLak_010_BRINE_2_FD_10664 | JGI IMG/M metagenome (IMG submission 10664)
GACAACACCCCTGTAACGAGTCGATTACCGCTTCATCCAACGGTCACCCTATCGGTCGACGATCAGATTCAGCTCTCAGTCGAGAACGCCGAGTCGACGGGCTATCTAACACCAACTCCGGGGACCGAACACACCATTACTGAAGGAAGGTACTTTCCGAAGTTTGGTGTTGAAACCACGCGCCCCGTTGTCGAGTTATCTGCGACCACACAAAACCCGGCAACAGTAGGTGTGTTGATAACCGTCGATCAGAAGGTAGAGGAGTTCGAACTCCGTACTGACCATACCAATCCAACAGCGCTTGTATTGCCAGACCGTAGCTGTCGACTCCCACCACGCCAACTTCACTCTAGATCGTGATTGTACACCAATCGTGTAGAAATAAAAGTAACTCATCAATTACCCACGTTGCGATCAGTTTGTTATAGGAAATTTCAGACGGCCAGTCCGTCTTCTAGCAATTCAGTAGCGATAATACCGCAAGCAAATAGCTCTTTGTCAATTTGAGATAGCCGCTGGAGAAGCTGAGTAACAACTCGCGGGCAATCCCGAACAGTTCTGCAAAATGATTCGGTCTCGAATACAACCACAGAAGACGTCCCGCAATTACTAGTTATTAGTATCAATTACAGTCCGGTTTACAGTACTATTGTTGTACTTGTATATCAGAAATTTGTAAATATCATAAAAGCTATTATAAGTAAAAAGTTTAGTCCGGTCGTATGACACGCAAATCATCACAGAGGCGTGAAAACTCACAGAGAAACCAACCAAGTGCAGCCCGCAATCGATTGTATGTCAACCGGAGGAAATATTTGGCACTGGGGGCAGGCGCAACTGCAACACTTTTCGGCAAAAACGCTGTTGTCAGTGCTTCGGCTCAGTCGACGACAGACACGTACTGGACAGATTTCAGTGAGGTGCAGTTATGACTGTACTGAATGTTCGTGACTATGGTGCTGAAGGCGACGGTCAATCTAATGATGCAGAAGCAATCCAACGAGCAATCAACGACACAACAGATGGCGATACGGTCTACCTTCCGGAGACGGACGCCTACTATCGCGTCGAACACACTGGGGGAGAACCTATTATTTCGATAGATGGGGACTCTCATGGAAATGATATTACGGTTGAAGGAGACGGTCCTGGAACAGTTGTCCGTGTCGCGGACAATGTCTCGAGTTCGTACAGCGTCTTTCGCGTCTCATCGCCAGACGGCTTTACTGTAAGGCTTCGAAATTTCGTTATTGACGGGAACCGTGCCAATACTGGCGGTGTCTCTCCTGGACATGGAATAACGTTCAGAGAAACTAACGCCGCTGGACCAGGTGATTCGATGCTCGTCGAGGACGTTGAGGTCAAAAACTGTGCTTCGAGTGGTATCTCAATTCAGTACGGTGGGGTAAACATCAACCGTTGTACAATACATGACTGTAGGCTTCATGGGATTGTTGTTCAATCAGACTTTTCGGGTATATACGATCCCAAACCCTTGATCACACAGACACACTGTTACGAAAACGGAGGATACGAGATTGATTTTTCTGGGGGGAAAGGCGTTGCAGAAGAGTGTGTTCTTGAAAATAATGTCGGCTTTGGTGCCGGTAAGGTATCTATTAATGCCATTGAATTTGTGCTCCGACGAGTACGGATACAAAACAATGAAAGCAGAACCTTCACTAATAGTAGTGACCCTGGAGATGAAGTTGACCTCACGTTCGAAGACTGTGTATTCGAACATAATGAAAACGGGTTCCGATTCGCAGTCGATACCCAATATACGTTCTTAGGAGAAATTGTCATTACAAATAATGCGTATAATGGTTCCACAGATCTCTATTTTACTGAAGACTCTTCGCTAGATGCAACAAACGCGCATGTGTACATAAATAATTCTCAGGCATCTGATGACTACATCGCGTATTGGAGTAATGCGTCAAGTACGATCGATCACTTGTCAACAGCAAATAATGCTGGAAGCCTAAATATACAACGAGATCTGACAATCAACACCCGTGATAGCCAAGTCAAAACAGATATTGATGTCGTCCCAACTGCTGAAGAGGTTGGCGCATGGACCGAAAACGAGACAGATGGCGCTGAAGACGAAGACGAAGACGAGACGTCAGATACTACTGACGAAGAGACAGTATGGACTCCCCGCTGGAATGTCGACGATGACTCGTGGCGTATCATCACCGACCCTGGATTTACGGGCGAACACGCACTTGCCTTCGAACAGGCAGAAGCTGAACGAGGTCGATACGCTATTTCGTGGGATAGTGTCGGTAACCCAGCTGATGTCGAAGTACTCGATAAGTTCCGCGTCCCACGCTTCAACGACGACGAGAGCTTAGGATTTCACGCACGGGTACACCTCCGGTCGTCTACCAGCAATGGACGTGAAAACGGATACTGGATCGAAGTAGAGAACCGAGAAAGCGCATTCAGGCTTGCAAAGTATACTGATGGCCAACTGGTAACGTTAGGCCACTTCGGAACACCAACTGAAAACACATTCTTTTATCGTCGATTCAGAGCAATCGGTCAAGAACTGCAAGCCAAAGTCTGGCCTGCTGATGAGAACGAACCAGATGAGTGGAACATATCTGTCGTCGATACAGACCACTCTGAGGGATGGGTAGGTCTTGGCTCGTTCGATCCAGAGCTGGTCGAAACTGACATATTTAGTGTTGGAACAAACGGTGAACCAGCAAAAATAGCAGAAGAAAATAATTTGCCTGAGGTCTCTTGGAACACGCCTACTGACGGACAGACAGTCAGTGGTACCGTTACCCTTCAGATCAGTGCGAACCATATTGATCAAGCAGACGGCTCGTTGACGGTCGACTTGCGGATAGCGGACGGAGAGTGGTCGACTGCTTCGTACAACGTAGAGACAGGTTACTATGAGGAAACGTGGGACACAATGGACGTTGCCAATGATGAGTACTCGCTTGAGACACGAGTAACTGACACTGCAGACAACACGTCGAGTGACGTCATATCAGTCACGGTTAATAACCATACTCATGTTGATTCTATCGGTTCAAAAAAGGTGACTCAAACAGCTGCCACACTAGTTGGTGAGCTAACTGGGCACGGTGGGAACAAAGAGGTTACAGTCGGATTCGAGCTCCGGGTTTCCGGCAAAGACGCCTGGGAAATCGTTGGACAACAAACGGTCTCAGCTATTGGAGAGTTCACTAGTGAGATAGATGACCTTACTGCCGGTACCGACTATGAGTTCCGAGCAGTTGCAGATACTGACGACCCCTCGGTCGGAGAGGTACTGACATTTACTACTACCGAACAAGACGCCACAACGCTGTCGATCGACCAGTTCGATGTCACCGACCGTAGCTCGTTTGGTTGGACCCGGTTTGATATTGACTGGACAGTAAGTGAGGTCGACGGTAACCTCGATACCGTAGTCTCGGCAATAGAATATGAAGGTACAACTGTCGCCGCCAAAACCACGAGCATTACCGGAGAAAAAGCATCCTACACCCATGTCGTTCGAGTACGTGGAGATGTTGACAAAATCACTCTATCGGCTAATAATATCAAAAATGAAACAGTGACACTCAGCGAGGAAGTATAACGAAGACTCTCAAGTAATTCCGAATGCCTAGTTGATAAAATAGTTATTCAATATATTTTTTACTTGTTAAATTATATTAGAAAATGTGACCGTTCTCATGAGACAGATATTTTCATTAAAATACGAATAACAATCATGCTATTACGATAACCCAATAATATGCAATGTCCTCAGAGAATCCCAATTCGAAAACTATGTCAGGTGAACAGATGAAATCAGTTGTTCTTGCCGCTGGGAAAGGAACACGTCTTCGCCCACTCACAGACGACAAACCGAAAGGAATGGTTGAGGTCAATGGCAAGCCCATCCTCACCCACTGTCTCGAACAGATGGCTGAACTGGGTGCCGATGAATTTATTATTGTTGTTGGCTATCTCAAAGAAAAAATCATCGACCACTACGGTGAGGAATTCGCCGGCGTACCGGTCACCTACGCTTACCAAGATGAGCAGAAGGGATTGGCTCACGCGCTGTTGTCGGTTGAAAATTACATTGACGATGACTTCATGTTAATTCTTGGTGACAATATCTTTGGCGCAAACCTACAGGATGTCGTGCGTCGACAACAAGAAGAGCGCTCAGATGCTGCGTTTTTGATTGAAGAAGTCCCGTGGGAAGAAGCCAGCCGGTACGGCGTCTGTGAGACCAATGCCTACGGCGAAATTACAGATGTTATCGAAAAACCAGAAGAACCGAGCTCGAATTTGGTAATGACTGGGTTCTACACCTTTTCGCCAGGAATCTTTCACGCGTGTAAACTAGTCCAACCCTCGAACCGCGGTGAGTATGAAATAAGCGAGGCAATCGATCTGTTGATCCGTAGTGGTAGAACCATTGACGCAATCCGTATTGACGGCTGGCGGATCGATGTCGGCTATCCCGAGGATCGAAACAAAGCAGAAGAGCTTCTCAAGAATGACGAACCAATAACCTTGATAGAGTAATTGTTCTGTGGATTGGAGAGTACAGTGGAACTGATAAAACCCCAACACATTAGAACCGCATTTTAAGGATTTTCTGATAGTATCTCTCCGGTAGTATCATACAGACACAGTTAGATGCAGCCACTAGTAAAATTTATGTTATAAATTAAAAATTTTTTTCACCAAATAATATACAGCTAAAATAAGCATAGTAATAAGTTGAAATAATTTTTTCCAACATAAATTGTTGAAACAAATCTTTGCTAATGAAATTGAGGCATATCTATTCATTTCGTGGGTTAGTACACACCTACTAGTAGGAACCGGCTTTCTGTGTATATGTCACTAATTAGTATAGATATTATAACAAAGTGACAAATTATCCAGTATAGTGGTAATGAACCATTCGTCTCCAGAACAAACGAGAGCTCCATTTTTTGGGCTGGTCGATAGCTAATGAAAGATCGACTCCATCGTTTTTTTTCACGGCTAACACCATCTGGGTCGGTCCTCCAGCGAACCATAAAAAGCGGTGGTTGGGTGACTGCGACGAAGATCTCGCTTAGGTTGTCGCAGGTCCTCATGTTGGTGATTCTTGCGAGGCTGCTCTCGCCCCGAGATTTCGGGATCGTAGGGATTGCGCTGTTAACGCTCAGCGCAACGGAAAGACTCACAGAGATCGGACTTGATGCGGCGCTTATTCAACAAAAAAAGGACAATGTTGATGAATATCTCAATACGACTTGGTGTTTAGAAATTGGTCGAGGTGTATTCGCTTTTGTAGTACTTTTTGTTCTCGCACCGTATATTGCGGTTCTATTCGGGGAGCCACAGGCTGAAACACTCATTCGCGCGCTTGGAGTCGTGCCGATACTTTTTGGACTGCGCAATCCTGGTGTCGTGTATTTTGAAAAAGATCTCGAATTTCACAGGGATTTCGTCTACCAGAGCAGCGGTGCTCTCGCGCAGTTGATTGTTGGCGTCGGATACGCCCTATACTCTCCAACAGTGTGGGCACTTGTTTTTGCCTCAATAAGCAGACCCGCCGCCCAAACAATCACCTCATATTACCTTCACGACTATCGTCCGTGGCCGTCGCCGGACTATGGTGCGGCTCGAGAACTCATCGCTTACGGCAAGTGGATTACTGGTGCGTCGATTCTCCAATTCATTTACAGCCAAGGTGATGACGTATTCATCGGTTGGTATCTTTCCGCAACAGCACTTGGGTTCTACCAATACGCCTATCGGCTCGCAGACATGCCTCCGACAGAAATAGCAGGCGTGGTCGCTAAACTCATGTTTCCTGCGTACTCGAAACTTCAAGAAGATCATGCTAAACTTCGAGAAGCGGTGTTACGATCAACTAGATTTACGGCGTTTCTTGCTTTCCCCATAGGGTTCGGAATTGCACTAGTTACACCAAGCTTTGTCCCAGCAATCCTCGGGTCTGAGTGGCTACCAATTATATTCACTATGCAGATTTTAGCTATTTATGGGCTCTTGCACGCACTCACACGGATCTTTGGCTCCCTCTGGAAGAGCCTTGGTCGTCCAGACTACGATGTAAAAACTGGTCTGATACGCATGAGTGCTATCGCGGTTCTCATTTGGCCGGCAACTGCACGCTGGGGTATCGAAGGGACAGCACTCGTTGTCACTGGCGTCTATCTCGTTTTGATGGTACCGATCCGCATCTATATTACAGCACAACTGACCGAGATACCATCGTGGAAAATTTACCGGGAATATACGTATCCATTTGTTGCCGCCGGAACAATGTTCGGAACACTCTGGTACATACGTAGTTTTGTCCAGATTTCGCCGTTGGTTGAGTTCGTCGCTCTCGTTCCTGCTGGTGCGGTAATCTACTTTACAATCTCGTTCCTCCTAGACAAACAGTTCAACTGGGGAATTGGACAGATCGGACGGATGATCACGAAAGCGATTCGCTGAGCCATCTCAAGGACGACTCCGGAAGTATTACAATATTACCGCTTTGTCATGAACACAGACAAGTTATATTTCGGAATAAAATCGACAAATCCCAATCAAATAGATGAGTACCATACATTTTAATAACTAACCATAATTTTAGCCGGAATCGGCCTCGAAGAGAGCGATCTCTCAGATCACTCGATGCTGATTAGGGCGTTTGATAAATGTCAGATGGATCTCTGATGAGTGCTGCTGCGGCTATCATCTCAACTACACAATCGTTCTAGTCGTACCGCCATCGATGCTACGTTGTTCGACTGCAAAACGCGAAGAAAGAGTACTGCCGGCGGACGAATTGTTGTGTTCAGACACTGAAAAGCCACTCAACGGTCAGAGAGCACGATCTGAGACGGCCTTCTCGATGGTTAAGCGCAGCTGTTGAGGTCGTGCGTGTGCGAAGCCGGTATCAAGAATTCCGAGAAATGGAGTTGATGTGCGCGGTCTGTTTTTGTCTTCAGCCAACAGTCTGGTAAGTCTGAATGACAGAGAGTACAAGACAGTTACCACCTTGATTCCGCCAATCTCGAGTGGTGCGCCAGAAATGCGCACTTCGATGCTTGGTGGTCGCGAGTTGTTGATGTTTGTAACTCTTTGAGGAATATATCAGTGTATGTGATTATACTGAAAAAATTGTGAAACATGGTAGGGACGAGTACCGCACAGTGTAGACAATATCCGCTGCAACAGCAGACATTACTGGTTGATTAGTGAAGTCGACAATAATTATATATTGTATAACAGCCGACTAGTTGTTAATTACTTTTGTAGACTTACTCCTTTTGTAGACAGGAATGAAAAATCAGATGCCAGTTGATCTACTCGCAATCGGCCTACTAACAGTGATGGCACTTGTGAGCGTTGTCTCGACGGAATTGTTGGGTCCACTCCAAGCAGGAGTCGGATTCGTTTTTATTCTCTTTGCACCTGGCTATGCGCTAATTTCTGCACTCTCTCCGCATAGTAACAGTTCTATTGATGAGAGTGAGACGGAACACACAGCGATTAGCTTCGTCGAGCGGATCTTGATTGCTGTTGGCTTGAGTGTCGTGATCGTTCCAGGAACCGGTCTTCTACTGAATTATTCATCGTGGGGCCTCGACCCAGTACCACTTTTGATCACAATTGGACTAGTCACGTTGGTATTGCTGGTCGTTGCTACCGTTCGCCGCTTACAGCTCCCTCCAGACGATCAGTTTTCGGTTCCTATTCATGCTTGGATTGAACGAATGCGAACGTGGCTGAGGAGTGGTGACACGAGATGGGACACAACGCTAAACATTCTCCTCGTAGTTGGTCTATTATTCGTAACTGTCGGCATTGGTGCTGCGATCGTATCGCCCGGCCAAGGAGAACAGTACACAGAATTTTTTCTCGAATCTGAGACACAGGGAACCAACGTATTAGACGGAGATAATCAATCGACTGAATTATCAGTCGAAAACGAATCGGAGTTTATCGTCGGGATCACGAATCGAGAGCATGGCACCGAAGAGTATACCGTAGTCATTGAACTCCAGCGTCTCGAACAAGGAGGTTCTGAACCAACAGTTGTCGAACGACAAGAGGTACAGCGATTCTCACAAACACTCGCTCATGATGAAACATGGAAAGAAACAGCAACGGTCGATCCAACAATAACGGGCGAAGGACTCCGATTGATATTTTTACTGTATACAGAGACACCGCCGGAAGATCCATCGACAGAAAACGCGTATCGATCTCTGTACACTTGGGTCGACGTTCCGGACTCTGAGTAGCGTATGCTATCTGCTGAAATTCACTGAATACACCTAAGTATTAGGTGTACTATCGCTACAAGACTACAATAATCCGCTGATAAATAATCAGCATGAAAATTAAGAATCCAAGTACTGAAACCCATCGGAGGACTGTCCACCAGCGAGGTCGCGAGTCGACTGGTGCGTATACATGCATTATCGAGAGGAGGCCAACATACGAGATAATAAAGTAGCGGTCAGAGGAGAACAAATCAAGAATCTCAAGTGTTACTAACGAGACGGCCATCCAAGCAGACAGTACAACAGCCACGCGAACACACTCATTCATGTTACTAAAAGAATTCAGAGTGAGTGACCAGGTGAAAGCCATTGACTCAATAGTGGCATACTGTTCTTATAATAAATAGGCAAATAATAGGTGAAATTGAGCCATATTTTCTTTCAATTAAAACCACACAGATACCAGACAGACATCGTACATGAAACTCACCGTAAGAGGGTCGTTTACTAACTGTGTTTCTTCCTTCGTTCGATTCACGTATTGTCTCCATGCACTGGAGGCTCACGCTGCTGGGAGACCTCAAGAACGTTGACATAAGATCAATACATGAAACAGATACGATTGCGTTTGAGACCCAAGCTAATTGCACTTATCGGAGTTATTTTGCTTTCTATAATAGTGGTGAAAATTCATCAGGTACCACCAGCCGCAGGATATGAGATTTCGGTGTACCAAGCCTATCCGTGGTACTTTTGGGGTGCGTTAGTTGGGACCCTGCTTTCTGGACAGAGTCTCATTATTAGATGTGCGCAAAAAGACGACAAGGATGATCAGAGCTGGCGCTTAGGAGTTGTACTGATCGGTATTGCCAGCGCTGTGCTGTTATTTTTGCCCTACATTCGTGGCTATGCTGCCTTTGGGCGGGCGGATCTACTATCCCATCTCGGGTATATTCAGGATCTTACTACTATTGGCGCTAGTGAAAACATGTACCCATTTATTCACCTTCTTACGTATTCTTTGTCAAATGCGATGGGAACGGAACCAACAAGCACGATTCATCTCCTTTCGCCCGTGTTTACGTTTTTGCTTTTCGGTGGACTTTATTATATAACTGTTCAATTGTTCAAAAATAGATCACACATACTATTTTGCCTTCCATTTATTACGTTGCTATTTGCTGGCAGTGAGCACGTGAATACAGCGCCATACATTCTGTCGATATTTTACATTCCGTTTATTTTTTATTTATTGATTAAAGGACAGCAGACAAATGCTATCGCAATTCGGGTCGCGCTCGTCATTTCAGTTGTCGGAGTAGTTATTTATCATCCATTAACAACTGCATTTTTACTCGTTGTACTTATTTCATATATTGGATTAAAACACTTTCAGCCAATTGATTATAAAAAGACAGCACCAACGACAGTCACTTCACTAACTATTATTATTTTTTCGGCTTGGTATTTGAATTTCGTCGAGGTAATTCGGCGTTTTGAATTTATCGCTGACTCACTACTGGGATCCGGTGGTGGCGAATCGGAACTGGGAGCATATACTGACACAGCAAACACCTACTCACCACCCCTTCTTGACTTAGTGCAGATTGCAATTTTTCGGTACGGTTTTGAAGCGTTCCTTATTATGCTTGCAGGAATATTTGTTCTCGTTGCAGGGTATCTGTGGGTTCGTGAAGTAGCAGAATTGAATCTATTCGTTCTGTTGTTTACAAGTTCATATATAATATTCACCGGAATGAGTGTGCTGTTTTTGATAGCAGACCTGATTGTTGGATTCAGTCGACCGCTCTTGTTCGCAACGGTATTTGCGGTAATACTCTGTGGTTCGTTGTGGTATTATCTTTGGAATATCTCCGAGAAAACCTCGCATCAGCCACTTGTTTCAGGCACACTCGGGGTCGCTTTACTCATCTTGGTAGTTTTGATCGTATTTTCAGTCTACCCTATTCCGGGATTAACTGGAACAAATCAGCATGTGACTGAGTCCGAAATAAAAGGCACTGAGTGGTTCTTCGAGAACCGTGACGAGGAATTATTAATCGAAGAGTTCGGTATCAGACAGCATCGGTTTGATCATCTCCATTACGGAACAGCAAACACATCACCATCCATACGTCGGGAGAACACTCATCCGCCTCGACACTTTGGCTACGAAGAAAACGAGACGCTTGGAGAAAGCTACGAACAAGACCGATACCTGTTACTCACCGAGCGAGGCAAAAATACATATCCGGAACAGTATCCTGACTTCCGACAGTACTGGCGGTACACTCCAGAAGACTTTGACCGACTTGAAGTCGATCGGTCTGTCTCCCGAATATATCATAACGGAGTAATGGAATCGTACCGAATCACGACCTAGTGAACGGTGATGGAACGAAGCAGACACGTAATGCTGTTCGACTTATCCCACTGTTGGAAAACACTTTCAGCGGATCCAAGAACGCTACACTATCAACTGACAGAGAACAAAAACACAGCAGAAACAACGACTGAAAACATTCTCTGCACCTTCGCTGAGAAGTAATAGTATGTATGATGCAGCCCACAAAACAACACTCAGTACGCTCTCTCGTACGACAACGTCATATCCATCTCTGATCTGGCACGACTCAAATCAAATGAAACTCAAATAGCAAATCTTTTTCAAGTCATAGAATGATTTGTGAGACTCCGAGACATTCACTACGTTCACTGAAAAAGTTATTTACCTGATCAATGCCTAGTAGTAATCAGTATGAATTGGAGGTCGGCGGTTAGAGTCTTCCGTAAGGAAGGTCTGAACTCTCTTATTTGCAAGGGCTCCCATGTGGTCACATTTCGACTTCTCAACCAGATGTCTACCACAATAGCCCTCTCTGTTTGGGACGGTTGGCGGCGCTGGAAAAGAATCGTACAACTCATTCAGCACACACGAAATCCAGATTTGTATGCGAACATAGATCCAGAAAAACGTATTGTTGTTAATCCCAGTGAAATCACATACCGGTACGATCACAGCGCGCAAATTACCGGTGAAGTTGAAAATCCATTACCGAGAAAGAACGGATACATAGGGATCGTTCGCGGTGGTGATTGGGACAGACACCGCGTGAGAATTGACGAACGAGACTTCTATCGTGCACTGGAACAGGTGTACAAAAAGGATGGCGAGTGGAACGAGACGGTGTGGTACAATCGCGTTGTTGACAAACTCGAAAGAGGAAAAAGAGCGTGGAACTGTAAGTCTCAAAACGAACTTGAAGAAAGAAAACGAGCTGTAGACAAGCTTCATGACAGGTTGCAAGAAGAAGGATACAAATCCCAACAAAAGCTTGTGAAAGAAGGTGTTGAATCGTTTCCGTTATCGGATCCGGTAGTAAACATATCCAGAGAGGGAGAGTTTATTCACTTCCGAGATGGAAATCACAGGCTTGCACTTGCGAAGATTCTAGATTTGGATGAAATCACCGTTCAAATTGGCGTCCGCCATTCTAAGTTTCAAAAGATTTGTGATGAAAAGAACGTCGAAGTCAATAAAAAATCGATTGTAATAGAGTAACTGGCTGAGTTACAAATGTACGACCACATGGGTAAGACTGTTCACCAAAAAAAAACATTATCGCAAGAAGACATGCCGACTGAGCCGCGTTTCTGTACCGTGCTGGCTTTCTATAATCGACATAAAATGGTCACCAAATGAGTCCATGAAGCGATCAAATAGTGTGTCACGGTCTACAACAGCTCTTCGAGCCCGACTGCCGAAACCGTCAAAAGTCGACTTTGATGAGTCGAAAATCACTATCGGTGGCGAAAAGCAATACGTCTGGCAGCAGTTGGTTGTGACACGCAAAACTGCCTGCGCTTAATTTCTCTCCCGACCAATCCAACTGAAAATACTAGACGGAACAGTCTAAAACAAATCGTGAATAAATAGCAGTTCGACTTAGGGAACTGATTCTGAGTATCTAAATTAAGTTATCTCCAGTAGTAAATGCACCCACCATATCTTGTTCTGGCGTCTCATAAACGTTCCATCCCGGATCGTTGTTAGAGTGCTGTTGATAATCTAAATCACCCTCATACTCGATTACCGATCCATTATCATTGTCGAAATGGTGGTATGTATCAACAGCAAGCACTGCATCAAGGGCGACGTACACTCCTGCTCCGTTAGTCGTTTCACCGACAACGATGTCACCCCTCTCTTCGTCCAGTGTGGTCACATCACGTGTTATTTCCATCCCTGCGCCCGAGTCGCCTCGGGCCGCAGTCTGACGGACTTCGATATCACGGAGTTTGCACTCAATTCTAGTATCTTCCCCTGAAATGCGAATTCCAGGTCCCTCAGCTTCCTCAACAAACACCCGATCGAAAACAATATTTTGTGTCTCTGGCACCTCGTCGCTTGAACTGTTCGAGTGGTTAGATCGCCATCCACTATTTTTGTCGCCGACCGAATGGTGGTTGCGGACAACTAACTGTTCGACCATGTGTTTCCACTTGTTTCCAGATCGGTTGTTACTTGTATACACGTTTTTTATTCTTGCAGTCCCATTGCGATGATTAATACCAGTCTCATCACAGTTGATCGCTTTTATATTCTCACCAACGAAGCCCGGATCAGTCTTCGTATCTGCTGCAACCGGGTTGAATCCGTGTCGACCGGCCCGGTCGGCAGTAACGCGCCGACAAATGACACCGGATTCTTCAAATCGGAACGCACTCGCAGAACAGTTCCGCACGAGACAGTTTTCGAAGACGATATTATGGCCACCACCTGCGCTTCCGCGACGCAAAATAACACCCATGAGTGATGCTTCGCCACCTTTTCCAGCAGGCTCATCGTCTGCCGGACGAGCTCCGTCAATCGTGAGGTTGCGGAAACTCAGGCCATCAATGACCTGTTCTGCATCTAATCTGAGAATATAGTTTGATGCTGTCGAATCATACGAATCTGCCTCTACTTGGAGTATCTGTGCTTCTGCTTCGGGAGATTCTCCGGAAACAGTAATGTCCTCGAGATCGTTTTCTTCCCCCAATCTGATCGCTGCTTCATTACCTGTTCCATCGAACGAAATGAGGTACGGATCATCCGACTGTGGAAGAACAACAGTGTCCCCAGGCTCTGCAGCGTCGATTGCGTCCGAAATAGCCGTCAAATCATTGGTTTGGCCGTCACCCACCGCGCCAAAATCTCCGATATTAATATCACCCTCGACAGATTGACTCCGGGATACGGTGTATCCAATAGTTCCAGCAGCTACAAGCCCAGAGGCAGCAGCGATATATTTTCTACGTGAGACCATTGATTTAGATCTTTTTGCAGTTCAGATTAGTATACGGGCCCTATGAACCAGTACCAGGCAGTAGCTATCTACTACGAGGCATACAGATGCTCAGTCGACACATCGTGAGTACTACGCCGTTTTGCCAGCGTTCGTCCTGACCGAATAGCTGCACGGATACGTTTGAGATTCGGATATTCGTTGCTACTAATTGGTACCGACGATGAAATCGAACAGGAGCTCCCAATCTGTGTAGTCATAATTTCGACTCCATGATGTGCTGGAAACAAATGTGGACTGTTGTACGACTAAGCCTCCTTGCTGTATGTGACTAATTGCCCTGCTGAGGGGACGCTCAACACCAGTAGCTTAGCTCCGCTGCCGATTAACAATTCTTGCCATCTTGTGCGTCTTCCGGCCACCAAGTGAGGCAAAAAGGTACGTTCCAAACATCGGTTCGAACGGATGCGAAATAATCGCAGAGACGAACAGTTGTCTTGATTGCTCGTAGAGACCGTTATGAAACGCACTTTTTCCAGCGCGGTAGGCTGCCCAGCCACGCATCTTTCGCTGGAAGAGAGTTCCATACTCCGCAGCCAATGGTTCAAACTTCTCAACAAACAGTTGCCGTCCTGCATTTGCTTTCTCAAAGTTACGACTCAGCCGATTCGGAGAGTCACAATTGTACACGACAAGCGGTTCCGGAATCCGCTTGAATTTCGTCTCTTGTGACAAATTAACAAACCACTCCAGGTCGGCCCAACAGGGAAACCGTTCGTCAAGCGAGATTGATTGAGCAATATCCGCCCGAACCATCACGACAGACATAGAGCCAACGACATTCCGACAGAGTAACGCCTTCGTCATATCCCCGTCGACTGTTGGTGGAATCTCAATTTCAACGTCGTCAGGAAGAGACCACTTAATGCCAGTGTAAACGAGACCGATATTTTCTGTAGTCTTGAAGGCCTTTATCTGTCGTTCTAGCTTCTTTGGAAGCCACTCATCATCGTCGTCGAGAAACGCGAGGTACTCACCTGAAGCGGCACCGATTCCTGTATTTCTGGCTGCATTAGCTCCGCGATTAGTATCATGTCGAACTACGTTATAATTTGACAAGGCGCTAACATCCGTATCAATAAGGACATTTTCTGCAGGGATATCAGAGTGATCGTCGACAACGACCAGTTCAATATTGTCGTACGTCTGTTTCAGTACACTCTGAACAGCTGATCGGAGATGTTTCGGCCGATTGTACGCCGTAATAATCGCAGTGACGAGCGGCCTTGTTTGCTCTTCAGTCATCGGTGTTACTGTGAGTGTCTGTTTCTGCGTCTCCGTTCAGGTGGCGTGTGTTTGACTTACGGACACCGTTCGTGTGCGCATCTGACGCCGTGAAAATCAGGCTACGCACAGTTGGTTCACTAGTACCCATTACAGTAATTGATGATCTGCAACCGCTGTATTAATTATTTCACGGCTACTTTCGCTTTGACGATAACAGGTGCTGTTTACCGTTACAATTAGTACGTGAAATTACAAAAAAGGATTATATCGGCTGTGTCTGTGTATCATCAAGTTCACTTTGGTCACCAACAAGAGCTAGTAAATGAAGTTGCTTGACCTGTTGTCCGTGATCGTCCCACGTCCAGTTTTTTTGACGGAGCCGCCTGAGACCAGCAGTACCCATCTGTTCGAGTTGGTCACGATCTTGGGTGAGCGATCGTAGTGCAGTTTCGAGTGCGTCGACATTTCCTGGTGGAATGAGCACGCCGGTTTCACCGTCAGCGACCTGTTCGGGGATTCCCCCCACTGTAGAAGCGAGGACGGCCGTCTCGCTGGCCATCGCCTCGTAGATGACTGTCG
>SL_4KL_010_BRINEDRAFT_10000996_pt1 | contig 15414 bp, 13 predicted proteins | sample SodLak_010_BRINE_2_FD_10664 | JGI IMG/M metagenome (IMG submission 10664)
CGGATGACGTGGAGACCGAGGCGGTAGCGACGAACAACGCGGAGGTAGACGAGGCGGAATCGGACGAGGCGGAATCGGACGAGGCGGAATCGGACGAGGCGGAATCGGACGAGGCGAGCGATGACGAGGCGAGCGATGACGAGCGTGAGCGCATCGAGATCGGGACCCTCGCCGAGTCCGTCGGCGACGCGGTCAGGATCGACGGCGAGGTCGTCAGCGTGCGACAGACCGGTGGTCCGACCATCTTCGAACTCCGCGACGAGACGGGCGTTGTCGACATCGCCGCGTTCGTCGAGCCGGGCGTTCGCGCCCACCCGGACGTCGAAGTCGGTGATGTGATTCGCGTCGACGGCGACGTCGAGAGCCACCGCGGCGACGTACAGGTCGAATCGGAGGTGCTCGTTCTCCTCGACGGAGACGAGGCCAAAACGGTTCAGCGTCGGCTCGCCGAGGCGCTTACCGACGAGGCCCGCCCCGAAGGGCTTCAACCGCTCGCCGGTGACTCCGTCGTTGCGGAGCTCGCCGACGGCCTGTTGGACGCCGCCGAGGCGATCCGGCGAGCCGTGCTCGAATCCCGCCCGATCGTCGTTCGACATCCGGCCACCGCCGATGGATACGTCGCCGGTGCAGCCGTCGAGCGCGCCGTCCTCCCGCTGATCCGTGAGGAGCACGCCAAGAGCGACGCCGAGTATCACTACTTCACTCGTCGCCCGCTCGACGACCCGGTGTACGGGATGGACGCAGCGACGAACGACGCGACCAGGATGCTCCAAGACCGCGACCGCCACGACGAGAAGCTCCCGCTGTTCTTACTCGTCGGCACCGGCTCCACGACGGAATCGGCGGACGGGATCGATCTGCTCTCGGTCTACGGGGTCGACGCGGTCGTCGTCGACGCCGCGGTCGCCGACGCCGAGACCCGCGACGCGGTCGAAACGCTCGTCTCGCCCGACATCGAATCCATCGACGGTCACCTCTCGACGGGCGCGCTCGTCGCCTCGCTGGCGTCCGCCGTCAACGACGAGGTCCGCGCGGACCTCCGTCACCTCCCGGCCGTGAGCTACTGGGCGGACGCGCCCGACCGCTACGTCGATCTCGCGCGTGACGCGGGGTACGACGTCGAGCGCGTCGCCGAACTCCGCGAGGCGATCGCCTTAGAAGCCTACTACCAATCGTACCAAGACAAACGCGAGCTCATAGCCGACCTCCTCTTCGAGGACGGCGGCAACCTCGCGGCGCACGTCTCCGAGCAGTTCCGCGAGAAACTGGAGACCGAAGTCGAGACCGCGACCGCGAACATCGTTACCGAGGCGGTCGGCGGCGTCGAGTTCTCCGTGCTCGATACCGACGGCTACACGCACCGGTACGATTTCCCGCCGACACCGCTCCTGTTAGACGACCTCCACCGCCGGAACGCAAACGGCGAGGCGTACGCGACGATCGGTATCGGTACCGACGAGCTGTACGTCCGGACGAGCAGGGAGGTCTCAGTGCGTGACGTCGCGGCGCGCGCGGCCGAGCTTGCGCCCGCGGCAGACGTGACGACGGCGGGGCTTCGAGAGGGGAAAATCGAGTTCCTTTCCGGCGAGCGCGACGCGGTCGAGGACGCGGTCGTCGAGGCCGTCGCGGACGCGTTCTGATCGGATAGAAGTAAGCATTCGGACGATCGCGTCCGAACGATACCGAATTCCAGGCTGTTTTAACGGGAGTGTTATAAAACTATGGCAGCGATCTCACCAATAGCTTATTATCGATGTGTTAACCTATTGAGACGGGGTGTGTTAAAATATGGCTACACAACCGTCGGAACAGACGCTCCGTTCGGAGCTTCTCGGGCGTGAAGTGGCGTTTAATTACTCCGAGACGTGGCTCGCGTACTCCATGCTCGGGCTGCGAGTCGTGATGGCGTGGGTGTTCCTCCAAGCAGGGCTCGCGAAGCTCTTGGAGGGTGGTATCGGCGATCCGCTCGCGTGGTCTTCGGCTGGGTTCTTACAGAACGCGATCGCCGACGCGAATCCGTTACAGGGGTTGTTCCTCTGGTTTGCGAACTACGGGAGTATCATTGACCCGCTGGTTATCTTCGGGCAGATCCTGATCGGGTTGGCGTTACTGTTCGGCGCGTTCTTCCGGTTCGCGGCGATGATGGGTGCCCTCCAGATGTCGATGTTCTGGACGGCGGCGTGGAACGGTGGGCTGATGCAGGGGTTCCCCATGGACAACGGCTACTTCATCGACAGCTCGTTCGTCTACATGCTGCTGCTGTTCGGACTCGGCGCGTGGGGTGCCGGGCGTCTCCTCGGCGTCGATCGGATCCTCGAGGAGACGGCGTTCGTTCAGAACAACCCGTGGATGCGCTACCTGCTCGGCTGAACGACGGCTCGGTTCGCGGTGCAGGCTCCCTCAGGGCAGACTTCACCGACGAGTAAACGGCCCAGGCGGGAGAATGAGTTCGTCGAGTTCCGCTCGGTTTTTGACGTTGAACACGACGCGGAGATCGTCGCTTACCGGGTATCCGTTACACGAGAGTCGGAATCCTCGCTCGGCGAGCTCCTCTGGCATGATGTGGTTGGCCGGCTGGGAGAGCGCTCCTTCGACGATGTAGACGGCGCAGTTCGCACAGGCGCCGCCGCGACAGGAGAACGGCCACGCGAACCCGGAGCTCTCCGCGGCTTCGAGCAGGCTCTCGTTGGGGTGAACGAGGAGGCGACCGTATTCGTCGGCGTCTAGATCGGCGTGTGAGGCCTTCTGAAAGAGCGTCTCATCGTCGAGCGACCAGCCGTAGTCGACGACCGCCTCGTAGTCGAGAAACTCGACGCGAACGGGCGTCGCCTCGGCGGCGTCGCCGGATTCGTCGTGCAGATCGATATCGGCGGGATCGGTCCGCTCTCTGCCGTCGCCGTTCTGGTCCCGGTCCTCGAGTTCGCGGTAGGCGCGCCGCACAAGCTGGAACGCTTCGAGGGTTCCGCCTCGATCGGGGTGTGCCTCTTTCACTCGCTCTCGGTACGCCTGTTCGATCGCCGCCTCGTCGGCGTCTTCGTCGATCTTCAACACGTCGAACGGCGATACCATTCGCTGTCGCCCCCTAGTCGCCTCACGAACATAAACGCCCCACAAGCCGGCAGTCGCGCAAGTCGATACTTTAAGAGCCGTGACCCCCGATCAGTCGCGTAATGGGAAACGCCGACTTACGTGACCTCGCGTCGATCCGCGAGGTCCCCTTCGAGGAAATCGAGGGGAGCGTTGTCGCCATCGACGCGCATAATTGGCTGTACCGCTACCTCACCACGACGGTGAAATGGACGGCCGATAGGGCGTACACGACCGCGGACGGCGTCGAGGTCGCGAATCTGATAGGGATCGTCCAGGGGCTTCCGAAGTTCTTCGAACACGACCTGACCCCCGTGATGGTGTTCGACGGAGCGGTCACCGAACTGAAGGCCGATGAGGTTGCCGACCGCCGAGCGAAACGCGAGCAGGCGGAAGAGCGCCGCGCTGCGGCGGCCGAGCGCGGCGACGCGGTTGAGGCAGCCAGGTTGGACGCGCGCACGCAACGACTCACGGACACCATCCAGGAGACGACCCGTAAGCTGCTCCGACTGCTCGACGTGCCGATCGTCGAGGCGCCGGCAGAGGGCGAAGCACAGTGTGCACGGATGGCGGCGACCGGAGCTGTCGATCACGCCGGGAGTGAGGATTACGACACCCTGCTTTTCGGTGCCCCGACGACGCTNCGNCAGCTCACGAGCAAGGGGAATCCCGAGCTGATGGATCTGGCGGCGACGCTCGAGGACCTCGGCGTCGACCGACAGGGGCTCGTCGATATCGCCATGCTGTGTGGCACCGATTTCAACGAGGGGCTCCACGGCGTCGGTCCGAAGACCGCGGTGAAAGCGGTGAACGAGCACGGCGACTTGTGGGGCGTTCTCGACGACCGCGACGCCGAGATACCCCACGCAGCGGAGATCCGCGAACTGTTCATGAACCCGCCCGCAACCGATGTCGACGTCGACACCGCAGTGAACCCAGACGTCGAGGCCGCCCGAGCGTACGTCGTCGACGAGTGGGGCGTCACGGCCAGCGAGGTCGAGCGCGGCTTCGAGCGAATCGCAGAGTCGCAGGTCCAGACCGGGCTCGACAGGTGGGGGTAACGGGCTAGAAGAGGCATTGTACTGGTCGATGACAGGTCGACTGGCCTCCGGGAACACACCTTTTATTTTCTCTTCTTGTGAAGGGTGATGTACACGTGTCGTGGGCGACATCTCTGCCGCGAATCCCGTCTGTCAACCGCCGAGTAGATGGATCCGTTTGCGGTGACGGGCGGAAGCGGACCGCGCCGAGCCGAGCGCCTCACGACACTCTCTACCAATGAGCTTCGAAGTTCCCGACGAGCTACGGTACCTGGAATCGCACGAGTGGGTAACGGTCGGCGACGACACCGTTCGGGTCGGCGTCTCCGATTTCGCACAAGATGAACTCGGTGATGTCGTCTTCGTCGAACTACCCCAAGAAGGCGACGAGATCACTGCCAGCGAGCCGTTCGGCGTCATCGAGTCTATCAAGGCCGTTTCAGACCTGTACGCCCCCATCTCGGGCGAGGTCGTCGCGGTCAACGAGGCGCTGTTCGACCGGCCGGAACTCGTCAACGAGGACCCGTACGAGGATGGATGGATGCTCGAGGTCGCACCCGCCGACGGCGGGGACGCAGCGGGACTGCTTGACGCGGACGAGTACGACGCACAGATCGCGTGAACGATAGCGGATGCCTCCGATGAAGACAGCGGATACACGATCAGGATTATGACAGTCATTGACAGACGAAACGAACGCCGAACCGGGACTCACCGCGGAGACGAGATGAGCCGATGAGCGAAAGCGAGCGCGGCAGCCCGTACGCTCCACACACCGACGCCGAGACCGTAGCGATGCTTGAAGCCGTCGGCGTCGGGGACGAGGAGGCGCTGTTCGACATCCCGGAGGACGTCGCTTTCGACGGCGAGTTCGGTATCGATTCGCGCACGGAACGAGAGATTCGCGGGGAGTGTTCCCGAATATTCGCGCGCAACGACGACCTCGTCGAGTTCCTCGGACGGGGTCACTACGGCCACTACGTACCGAGCGTCGTCGACCACCTCTCGGACCGCGCGGAGTTCCTGACGAGCTACACGCAGTACCAGCCGGAGATCTCTCAGGGGTTTCTGCAGGCCCTGTTCGAGTACCAGTCGATGCTCGTGGAGCTCACCGGGCTCCCGATCGCGAACTGCTCGATGTACGACGCCGCGACCGCACTCGGGGAGGCGGCGATGCTTGCCGACCGGGTTCGGGCGACGTCGGGCGATGTCGTGCTCGTCCCCGAACAGCTCCGCGAGGGGAAACGCGCGGTGCTGGCGAACTACTGTGCAGGCGCCGAGCTGACGGTCGAATCATATCCGATGGCCGACGGCACCGCCGACGTCGACGCCCTCGCTGACCGGGTCGGCGACGACGTCGTCATGGTGTACGCCGAGAGCCCGACCGTCCGCGGCTGTATCGAGGAGCGGCTCGCAGCGATCGGTGACCTCGCGAGCGAGACCAACGCGCTGTTCACGCTCGGCTCCGACGTGGTGTCATTGGCAGTTCTCGAGGAGCCTGCGGGCGTCGGCGCCGACGTGGTGGTTGGGGAGGCTGGCGCGCTCGGGCTCCCGACCGCGTACGGCATGGGCCTCGGTATCTTCGCCTGCAGCGACGACTTTCTCCGGCAAGTGCCGGGCCGGCTGGTCGGCGCGAGCGAAGACACTCGCGGCGACCGCGCGTTCACGCTCACGCTCCAGACGCGCGAACAACACATCCGCAAGGAGCGAGCGACCTCCAACATCTGTACGAATCAGGCGTGGGTCGCGCTTCGTGCGGCAATCCACGCCGCGAGCCTCGGCCCATCAGGCCTCGTCGACCTCGCGAACGACTGCGTTCGAGAGGCAGAATCGCTCGCCGAGCGGATCGACGAGCTTAGCGGTGCCGTCGCGCCGGTCCATGACAGATACCACCTCCGCGAGTTCACGGTACGCGTCGACCAGCCGGCCGCCGCCATCGCCGCCGACCTCGAAAGCGAGGGGTACGCCGTCCACGTTATCAGTGATCACCTCCTGCAGGTGTGTGTCACTGACCTGAACGTCGGCGAGGTGGACGGCCTCGTCGCTGCCTTCGAAGAGGTGATCTGAGTGATCCACGATCAAGCCAGGTACGCGAGAGAAGACGAGAACGTCAACGAGCCGCTGCTCTCCGAGAAGGGTGAGACGACCGTCGACGTGACGGAGTCGTCGCCGCTGCCGGACGATCTGACGCGCGACAATCTCACCCTGCCGGCACCCTCGGAGCCGGAGATCGCCCGTCATTACACCCGGCTCTCACAGATGAACTGGGCGATCGACTCCGGACCGTATCCGCTCGGCAGCTGCACGATGAAGTACAACCCGAAGTTCACCGAGGACGTCGCCGCGGACCCGAACGCAGCGGTTCATCCGGATCGCTCGGGACGCTCCGTTCAGGGGAATATCGAGCTTCAGTACCGGCTCCAGGAGTTCCTCGCAGAGATCGGTGGGATGGACGCTGTCACGCTCCAGCCGCCGGCGGGCGCCGCCGGCGAGTTCACCGGGATCCTCGTCGCGAAGGCGTACCACGAACACCACGGCCACGACCGCTCGGAGGTCGTGATCCCCGCGTCCGCACACGGAACGAACTTCGCGACCGCCGCGACGGCCGGCTACGACGTCGTCGAGCTCCCGTCGGGCGATGACGGCCGTGTCGATGTCGAGGCGCTGGAAGCCGCGGTCGGCGAGGACACCGCCGCCCTCATGCTCACCAACCCGAACACGGTCGGGCTCTTCGAGCGCGACATCGCCGAGATCGCGGACATCGTCCACGACGCCGGCGGACTGCTCTACTACGACGGCGCGAACCTCAACGCGCTGTTGGGGCGCGGTCGTCCCGGCGACATGGGGTTCGACGTGATGCATTACAACGTCCACAAGACGTTCGCGACGCCACACGGCGGCGGCGGTCCCGGCGCGGGACCGGTCGGTGTCGTCGACGAGCTCGCCGAGTTCTTGCCGACACCCCATATCCGCGAGACGTCCGGTAAAAGCGGCTACGAGCGATTCGAGCCGAAGAACACGATCGGGAAGGTCCATGGGTTCGCCGGGAACTGGCTCGTTCTCGTGAAGACGTACGCGTACATCGCCCGGCTCGGTGACAGCGGGCTCGCGGATGCGGCCGCGAAGGCCGTGCTCAACGCGAACTACCTCGCCGAGCAGATCGATCTCGACGTCCCACACGGTCCGTTCCACCACGAGTTCGCGGCGACCGCCGGCGACCGCGACGCCGCCGACGTCGCCAAGCGGATGCTTGATTTCGGCGTCCACCCGCCGACGACGAAATGGCCGGAGATGGTGCCGGAGGCGATGCTCACCGAACCGACCGAAATCGAGGGGCGATCCTCGCTTGACGACCTCGCAGAGGCGTTCAATCTCGCGTACGCTGACACCGACGAGACCCTCGACACGGCTCCGAACCGCACTGCAGTCGGTCGGATCGATCAAGTCGGCGCCGCGCGGAACCCGCGGCTCTCGTGGCAGGCGCTCGACGAGGAGTAAGCTCGCGTCTGCTACAGCGTGTCCTGTGTCCCCGCCCGTCCCGGCGACGCGGCTCCCTCCGTCCGTCCGCCGAGCGTTTCGAACTCGAAGTTCTCGAACTGCGAGGGCGTCCGCCCCTCGGCAGCGTACACGTACAGCGCCGTCTTCGCTACGGCCCAGATCGTCTGACTGAGCAGATACGTGAGCGCGAGGACGCCGACGAGCAGCAGAATCGCAGTGACGCCACCCGCAAGCGGTGATACCGTTGCGAGCAGGAGGGAGACGGCGATGGCACCGAGCGCGAGCACGAGCCCGAAGAGACCGACGACGAGGGTGACACCGAACCCGGCGCCGAGCGTCTCGCCCCACGTGTTTCGGAACGTCTCAGCGCTCCGCGAGAACATCGAGGTTATCGAAACGTCTTCGAAGACGATCACGGGGACGATGAAGAACGTCATGATCGCCCATCCGATCGAAAAGAGCGTCGCGAGAATCCCCGCGATCGGATTATCGGAATCTTCGAGCGATTTGAGAACGACACTCACGGTCGCCGAGATAAGCGACCACGCGACGATCGGTCCGAGACGGCTACTGACCGCCGAGAGACTTCCCCGGACGCTCGGGTCGCGGTCGTGGAAGACCTCGTTGGTCGCGTGGACGAGCGCCGCGGCGGCGTAGGTGCTGAGAAACGTCGTCGCGAAGTACCAGACGAACAGCGCGGCGTACTCCAGCCCGCTGCCGACGAGGTTCGCGATGAGCATCGGGACGAAGAAGACGACGAGGAAGCCGGCGCTCGCGACAGTCGCGAGCAGCGGGAAGATCAGCAGCTTCGGGTTGTCACGGACGACGCTCGCACTGTCCTTTGTCAGGGTCCAGCCGGTTTTGATTCGGTCGAAAAAGCCGATTCGGGAGGGGGTTCGGGTTGCCATGGACCGTTATGGCGTTGTCTTGGTATATATATGGTCGGATGCGGAGACGGTCCTATCGCACGTCTGCGAGTGGAGGCGTGAATAAAGGGAAACGGGAGCCCGGGAGAACGACGGCGTTCCGCCGTTCGTTAGCGACCGTTTTAACTCAATTTCGGGCGAGCCCCGACTATGCGTCTCCTCTCTCGCAGTGATCTCGGGCGACCGCTCGGCCCGCTCGCCTTCGCGATCCTGTTTTATGTTGGCGGTGGGTTCGGCCTCGCTCCAGATGCGGTCGCGGCGCTCGCTTGTACCGCGTGGATCGTCGTCTGGTGGGTGACCGAAGCGGTTCCGATCCCGGTGACGAGTCTCCTTCCGATAGTCCTCTTCCCGGCGACAGGGATCCTCGACGCGAGCGCGACGGCGACTGCGTACGGCGACCCCATCGTCTTTCTCCTGTTGGGCGGGTTTCTGCTGGCGCTCGCAGTCGAGCGGACCGGACTCCACGAGCGGATCTCGCTGTACGTTATCAGTCGTGTCGGCGTTAGCGCACCCGGACTGTTGTTCGGGTTCATGGCCGCGACCGCGCTGCTCTCGATGTGGATCTCTAACACCGCGACCGCGATGCTGATGGTCCCCATCGCAATCGCCGTCATCTCACAGACACACACCGTAACCGCGGGTCCGCAGGTCAACATCGCCGAGGGAGTCGGTGATATCGTGCACGACACCGACGAGGACCCCGACGCGCTCCCGGTGACTCGATTCGGCGTCGCGCTGATGCTCGGCATTGCGTTTGCGGCTTCCGTCGGCGGCGTCGGGACGCTTATCGGAAGTCCGCCGAACGCGGTGCTCGCGGGCGTCGCGGAGAGCCAGCTCGGCGTCGACGTCGGCTTCTTCGAGTGGATGCAGTTCGGCTTCCCCGTCGCTGTCGTCGGCACGCTCGCCGTTTGGGCGACGCTGCTCGTCGTCGTTCGGCCGACCGTCGATATCGTTCCCGGCCGTGAGGCGGTCGCGGCGCACAAGCTCGACGAATTGGGGGCAGCCTCATCGGGCGAGCGCCGTATCGCGGCGTTGTTCACGCTCGTTGCGGTGGGATGGCTCACGCGCCCTTTTCTCATCACGCCACTCTTCCCCGAAGTCACGGACGCGACGATCGCCGTCGCCGGTGGAGTCGCTGCGTTCCTCGTGCCGACGAACGCCCGTCGTCGAGAGTTCCTACTCGACTGGGAGTACGCGCTCCGGCTTCCGTGGGGTGTCCTTCTCTTACTCGGCGGGGGGTTCGCACTCGCCCGTGCGTTCCAGCGCACGGGGCTCGACCGTCGGACCGCCGACCTCATTACGGGCGCGGGGGTCACCGAACTGTTCGGGCTCGTCACCCTACTGGCGGTGACGGTGGTCGTACTCACCAACGTCACCTCGAACACGGCGACCGCGTCGGTCTTTATGCCGATAGCCGTCGCAGTCGCAGGAGGAGTCGGCGCGGCACCGCTCACGTTGATGGCTGCGGTCGCACTTGCGGCTTCGTTCGCGTTCGTGCTTCCGGTCGCGACGGCGCCCAACGCGATCGTATTCGGCTCCGGCTACCTCACGATCCCGGAGATGGCGAAAGTTGGTGCCGCCGTCAGCGTGGTCGGCACTGCCCTGATCGTCGTAAGCGTCGTCTGGTGGCTCCCGTTCGTATGGGGCTGACGGAGGGGGCGTGATCGGGGAACCGGAACCACTACGGCGGCCCGTCGCCACCCCTCGCGCATGGAACTCGGCGTCATCGGACTCGGACGGATGGGACAGATCGTCGCGAATCGATCGATGAGAGCGGGCCACGACGTGACCGCGTTCGACCTCTCGGCAGAGGCGACGGCGACCGCGGCCGAGAACGGCACCGAGCCGGCGGACTCGGTCGCAGACCTCTGTGAACGACTGAACGAGGCGGGAAACGACGACGCCGGCAAACGCATCTGGCTGATGGTGCCCGCGGGCGACGCGGTCGACGCCACGCTCGCGGAGCTTGAACCACACCTCGACGGCGACGACATCGTCGTCGACGGCGGTAACTCTCGGTTTCACAAGTCGGTCCGGCGCGCCGAGGAGACGGACGCCGCCTATCTCGACTGTGGAACCTCCGGCGGCCCAGCGAGCGCCGAGGAGGGCTTCTCGCTGATGATCGGTGGGCCAGCGTGGGCCTATGAGGCGCTGGTCCCCGTTTTCGACGCGGTGGCGACGGGACCAAAAGGGCACGACCGCATGGGTGAGTCCGGCTCAGGTCACTACGTGAAGATGGTCCACAACGGCGTCGAGTACGCGCTGATGCAGGCGTACGGCGAGGGGTTCGAGCTGCTCACCGAGGGGCGATACGACCTCGATATGGAGTCCGTCGCGCGCACGTGGAACAACGGCGCCGTGATCAGATCGTGGCTGCTTGAACTCTGCGAGGAGGCGTTTCGCGAAGAAGGGTCGGATCTCGGTGACGTCGCCGACCGTATCGCGGGCGGTTCGACCGGGACGTGGACCGTTGAGGAGGCGCTCGAACAGGAGGTTCCCGTTCCGATCATCTATCAAGCGCTCGCAGAGCGATTCGACTCGCGAAACGAAGGCCGGTTCTCCCGCCGGCTTGCGAACCGGCTCCGATATGGGTTCGGGCGACACGAGGTCGCTCGGCGCGAGGAGTAGACGGACGGCTCGCGCGGGAGATCACGTCGAAGGCGACAGCTGCATCGAAGGAAGTTCGATGTCAGCCGGGTTCGACAGTCGCCGTTGTGACCGAGAGCACTCCGCCAGAAACGCTTATATACAGCCATGCCAGAGAGTATCACGCATAGTATGTTCGAGCGATTCTCAAGCGGCTACTACCTGGGGGAGCTGTACGTGGAACCCCACAGCGGCGAGCGTGCCGTCATCCAGCGGGCGGACCACGAGCACGTCAACGAACAGCTGTACGCGGACGGCAAGGGGGTCGAACGACTCGACGCACCCCTCGTAATGAAAATCGATGTTGGCCACATACCGGTTGGCGGCGACGACGACGTTCCGAGCGGCACGCTCGCGCTCCCCCGAGAGATGGCCGACGAGACTCTTCCGGACCGGCGAAACGTGCTGTTAGCGGATGCAGACCGCGCGGAGGCGCTACTACGCTGGGAGGGATGGGAGCCGTTCGTAAACGCGTAGCCGACGGTCTCAGGCGGCCGGCTCTACGGAGGGGGTTTCCATTCCGTCGACGCGTAACAGGAGGGTGTTGCCGTCGATGTTCGTCGCGTCAACGGTGCCCGATAACCGCAGGCCCGCCGCAGGAGTTGGCCCGACGGTCACGTGGTCGCCCGCTTCGAACGTTCCGACCGGTCCGCGGATCACGAGCTCCGCCCGACACAGATCGGGATTTGCGACGCTGGATAAGTCGATATCCTCGACGTTCACTTCCGCCACGGGGTTACCCTCGCACGTGACCGGCGTGCGCGCGGCATCGTCCATTCGCCGGATCCCAAGCGTCTCGTACGCGCCGTCAGTCGGAACGTACCCACCGTCTGGACCGGGAATACCCTCAACGAGTTGGAGGTCGCGGAGACTCTGCATCCGATTGCGAACAGTTCCGGCGTTCCGGTTGACCGTTTCGGCGATTTCACGTCCGCAGACTGGCTGGTCCGTGTTTTCCGCGAGGTTCACGAGCGACGTGAGAATCCGTTTTTGACTCGACGTGAGCTGTATCGTTGACATACCAACCTCCAGCAGACTAGATTGTATAAACGTTAGGGTTTAGCGACCTTATACACTTGTTACAAATAATCTAGGCGAGAAAAAGTGATGAATGTACAATCATACTTTTAATAACGCAATGTATAGAAATACACGAAGTGTCGGAACTCTCTTGTCTGAACAATCGGTATCTTTTTTGTTCTTTTACTGTATATTTAGTACAGTACTAGCGGTTCGGTTCTTGATGTTGTGCATAAGAACCATAATTCCTTAAACAATGGCTCCAGTGAGTATTTACTTCTTCATTTTGAACTAGAAACTGAGTATGAATCGACGAGTTAACCACCAGTCGGGGTCGCGACACGTGCTGACTACGGCGACAGAGGTGGGCGCAGATGGATGAGCCCGGGACGGCCGCATTTAGCTCGGGATCGATCCCCGGCCGTTCTTCGACTACGAACGCCGACGAGTGTGATTCAGGGAGCTGCGGCGAAGCGACCGTCTCGCCATTGACTGACGACGAGGAGTCCGCCTTCGACGCGTGCGACCCGCAAACTGAGCGAGAACGAATTCGTTCGTTCCTCAATGAGCGCGTTGAACGCGCCACGGCCGACGGTGTGATCGTAAATATGAGCGGCGGGCTGGATTCGACGGTAACGGCCGCGCTTGCGGTTGAAGCACTCGGTGCCGACAACGTGTACGGTCTGATCCTCCCCTGCAACAAGATCGGTGCGCCACATGCGCGGGACGCTGAAGCGCTCGCGAACGCGCTCGGTATCGCACACGACACGGTCCACCTCCAGCCGCTGTTCGCGCAGTTCGGCGCCGTGGCGCCGGATCAGTTCGACCTCCACGACGAGCCGACCCGCTCCGGTAATGCGGTCGCTCGACTCCGGATGACGCTCGCCTACCTCGCTGCGAACGCCACAAATCGGCTCGTCTGTGGGACGACAAACCGGAGCGAACTGCTCCTCGGCTACTTCACGAAATACGGTGACGGTGCGGTCGATCTGCTCCCGCTCGGCCACTTGTACAAAACAGACGTTCGAGCGCTCGCAGCCGAACTTGCGGTTCCGGAGTTCGTCGTCGAAAAAACGCCGTCGGCCGGGTTTCTCCCCGGCCAGCGGGACACAGACGACCTCGGCGCCGCTTACGAAGCTATCGACCCGATTCTGCAACTCGGCGTCGATCGCGACCTCGGCGTCGAGGCGATCACTGATCGAATCGGCGGCGTCGACACCGATCAGTCGGTCGACGAGAAGACGGTCACAGACCTGCTCGAGAGGTACCGCTCAACGGTCCACAAGCGCGCCCCACCGCCGATCCCCGACGCAGCCGGCCGATAGCACTAACCCCGACCTGCGGACCGGCCGCTTCGGATCTGTGGTGTGGATCCCTCGTCACGACCCTGTCGCTTGTCGGTCGGCGATCGTCTCACTCCCAGTCGTCGGGCCACAGGTTCGCCGCGCGCATCCCCGTCTCGAAGTCGGCCGCTCTGAACGCCTCGCTCAGTTCGTCTTGGTCGAGTCGCTCCACCTCCCGGTCGGACGCCGCAAACTCCGTAACTAACAGGGCGGTCAGCATAGCGTGTTCGCGCACGTTTCGATCGTCTACTTTGTCGCGGGTGTCGGCGTGGGTGTGTCCCCAGCCGCGCCCCCTGTCGCCCGAGTCGCTGTGTAACTGGAGCGCAGGCACGCCTTGGCGGACGAAGGGCCACTGGTCCGAGAACGGGTGCGGCTCCGTCTCGACCGAAACCGGCTGTCGAGTCGCTGCCGACACCGCTCGCGCGACCGATGCGGCGTCTGCGGAGGCGTGTGCCATCGCGACGAGATCGCGAAACCGTCCCGCACCGTCGACGTTGACCACGCCGCGAACGCGATCGAGGTCCAACTGGTCAGCGAGGTGTTCCGCACCGAGGAGACCGATCTCCTCCGAGCCGACACCGACGACATCGACGCCGATCGGGAGGTCCGCCTCGGTGAGGATCTTCGCTGCGGTCACGACGGTTGCGATTCCGCAGCCGTTGTCGAGTGCCCCTTCGGCGATGTCGTGTGCATCGAAGTGGCCTATCAGGAGGAGTCGCTCGTCGGTGTCCGGCCCGACGCGGCCGATGACGTTCCGGCTCTCTCCTCGGTCCGTCGTCGCCTGGACGGTGATGTCGGCCTCGGTGCCGACTGGTTCGGCGTTGTCGACGACATCGGTCTCCCTGCCGACTGCGTACTCGCGAAGCCACGAGCCAGTCTCCTTCGAGACGCCGACGGCGACCGCATCGGCCTCCCCGCCGAACGTCAGCGAGCCGGTCGGGGGAAGCTGGCCGTCGAGGTGGTTGACGAAAATGAATCCGACCGCCCCCGACTCGATCGCGTATCCGAACTTCTCCATCCGGTGAACGAACCGACCGCCCGGCGGTGTCGTCGTCGAGGCGACGGCGATACAGCCGTCCACGTCTCGCTCGTCGATCTCCGCGGGCGTCCCGTAGCCGACGTCGACCAGCCGGCCGGTGACCGTGCCGGCCGGGGAGTACGGAAGCGCGATCGACTCGAACTCGCGGGTCGTGGTTCCGCCGTTTCGGCCCGGGACAGTCACGTGGAGATCGGCGCTGCCGCGATCCCAGGCGTCGATCTCGAAGGGGTCGATCGTAACCCCGTCGAGCCCTGCTCGCTCGAAGGCGTCGGAAACGAGGTGGGCAGCCCGGCGCTCGCCCTCGCTACCGGCCATCCGGCTCCCGAACGCGGTGAGGTCGGTGAGAAACCGCCACGGCCCGTCATCGGTCCACGTTCGCCCGAGTGCGGGGGCGAGTTCGGCGTATCGCTCTCGGACGCGCTCGACGGCGTCGGAGTCGCTCACAGTAGCCACGGCGGCCGGGTGTCTCGTCATGGAAACTGCACTCTCGGCATCGAGTTAAGCGTGTGGCTCCCGGCACCGGAAACGCTATGTTGAAGTGTCACCGTCGGGTAGCGTTTCACGCGCACCGTTGGTCCAGTGGTAGGACATTAGCTTCCCAAGCTAATAGCCCGGGTTCAATTCCCGGACGGTGCATTTCTCGAACGAAGTGAGAGAAATCACCAGACGGAATTAAACCCTATCAGTCGCGCGCAGCGGAGCGAGCACGTCTGATTCCGGTTCAATTCCCGGACGGTGCATTTCTCGAACGCGGTGAGAGAGATCAACGGAGGAAAATTGCTGAGAGAAATCGCGGAACGACTGCAGCCCGAGCG
>SL_4KL_010_BRINEDRAFT_10000997_pt1 | contig 15414 bp, 14 predicted proteins | sample SodLak_010_BRINE_2_FD_10664 | JGI IMG/M metagenome (IMG submission 10664)
AAGATAGGGACATCGATTACTTGATTCATCAAAACGTGGCGGATCCGATGGTTACGCTGTTAAGTGAAATTGATAGTAGAGATGCTGATATCACTGTCATGGGTACAACGTGGACCGTGGACGAATTCCGTGTCCAGGATAACCCAGATATTTATGAAGGAGTGCGTTATATAAATGCAAATTACACGTTTGATGAAGCACTTGAATCAGGCGGTCGCGGTGCTGACATTATTGAAGAATCCTTCGAGCGAGAGGGTAGGGATATGGACGATCCAGAAGATGCAAACCTCAACTACGTCCGTGGAATTACCCACGCCTCACTCGCCATCGCAGCTATCCAACAGGTGGAAGAAAACGGTGGAGATCCACGCTCTGGAGCAGACCTTCGCGAGGCTATCTTTGAATTAGAGGATTTCGACGCCGAGGGTCTGATTCCTTCGGGCCTGACCTACGAAGATGGTGACCGTCGTGCTACGATGGAAGGCCGAATGTACGAAGTCCAAGATGGTGAAATCGTTTATGATGAAACAATTGAACTAGAACGACGTGAGGACTGGCTACCACACCATGACTGATTCACAACAACGTGTACTAGAACTTGATAACGTAGAAATCGTTTATGACGGTTCTTTTTTAGCCGTGCAAGGGGTATCGATGAGTGCAAACCGCGGTGATATTGTTGCTTTGTTGGGTCCGAACGGAGCTGGAAAGTCATCTATATTGAAAATGATCTCCGGCATCGGACTTACCGAACGTGGCAAAATATCCAGTGGCTCTGTTCGATACGAGGGAGAAGATGTGACTAATACCAAAACCAAAGTCATGGTAGATAAGGGAGTGACACACATCTTAGAAGGACGCCATGTCTTTGAAGACATGACTGTGGAGCAAAATCTACGCACGGGTCTTTATCGAAAAGGAAGGCGGGTGAGATATAGTGAAGAAGATTATGAACGTGCATTCGAATATTTCCCTCAGTTGGAAGAATTAATGGACCTGAAGGCTGGCTACACCAGCGGTGGCGAACAACAAATGATTGTGATTGCGAGGGCATTAATCCACAAACCCAATTTGTTACTCCTTGATGAACCCTCATTGGGACTCGCACCACAACTTGTCGTCGATATCTTTGAAACCTTGGTTGAAATAAACGAGCAAGAAGACATCACTATGATAATCGCAGATCAGAACGCAAAGCGGACGCTTGACGTTGCTGATTACGCGTATGTGCTGGAAAATGGCCAGGTTGAATTGGAAGGACGGGCAGATGAGTTGACGCAACGAGACGAAATTCAAAAGTTCTACCTCGGAACCAGCAGCGAAGGGAGTCGCTATTCGGATACTAAGCATTACAAAATCAAAAAGCGTTGGAACTAATCACAAAAATATGAGTGTACAAGATACTGAGTCGCATAACAAGCTACGTGAAGGGCCCTTTGTTGACCCAGCGGACGCAATCCTCGGCTGCAAGAATGTCACAAAAACATTCGGAGCAATTACCGCAGTGGATGATGTGTCGATTGGAATCGAACAAGGTGAGTGGGCTTCGATTGTTGGGCCAAATGGTGCAGGTAAAACAACCTTGCTCAACATATTGAACGGATTTTATGACCCTGATAAGGGTGGCCAAATTTTCCTAGGAACTGAAGATGCCAGAGAGAAGGCCAATAGCTCTGGTGCACGAGATGTTACTAATGATAAAGCCTTCAAGCGGGCACGGATGGGATTAGGTCGAACGTTTCAGGGATTGGAATTATTTGAAGAGGAAGACCCGATGGAAAATATCATGACTATCCTTTCAGTCCGTGACCGTCCAAATCTTCTCGAAGCTCTTGCTCATTTTGGTCCGGGGCGTCGAATCGAATCGGAGAATATGCGACGTGCTGAGGAAATCATCGATTATCTGGAACTATGGGAATACCGCCATAGTCCAATTGCCAGTATGCCCCTTGGTATTAGGCGTCGTGTAGACCTTGCGCGTGCGCTAGCTCTGGACCCAGATGTGTTACTTCTTGATGAAGCCATGAGTGGACTAACTTTCGATGAAAAATATGATATGATTCGGTTGTTACGAGACTTGAATGACGATGAAAATCTCACCCTCGTAATGATTGAACATGACCTTGAGGTTGTCACTGATGTTTCTGATCGAATGATTGTAATCCACAAGGGAGCAGTAATTGCTCGCGGCGAACCTGACTTGGTTACGAACGACCCAGAGGTTCAGACCGTTTACACGGGGGTAGAATAAAATGGCTGATAACACTCCATTAGCTGAGCAAAGTGTTACTAATTCGGACTTTGATATCGTACGGACTATCTCTGCACCTGAAGCCAGTGACGAACTTATTGAAACCAAGACTTTGCCTGGTATATTAATTGAGAATGCCCAGGAACAACCAGAACAGACCGCTATCCGCTGGAAACGATTGGGTGTTTGGGAGGAAATAACTTGGGAGGACTATCTCACCCGAGTTCAAGCCCTTGCTTCAGGTCTGCAGGAGTTTGGCTTTGAGGATGGGGATGTTTTACTCACAATTGGATACAACCGTCCTCATCAGCTTTGGTCGTGGTTGGCCGCTCAGCTGTTGGGTGGGGTCGCTGCTCCTAACTACTCTTCAATGCTTCCTGACACGGCAATAGAACAATGTAAATTACTCTCTCCAAAAGTAGCCTACGCCGAAGACCAAGCCATGGTCGACAAGCTATTGGGTATCTCTGAGAACATACCTTCACTCGAATTGATAATCTACAGAAATGAGAAGGGGATGTTCAGATATACAGACACTGCTGTGCCAGTCAAAAGCTATGCAGAATTGGAAGAAACGGGTCTGAACAAAATTAACAATGGAGGAAGTGATAACAGACCAGTTGAAGATGTAGACCGTGTTAACGCTGATGACCCGGCTCTTTTAACGCCAACTGCGGGTACAGAAGGGAGCCCAAAGCAAGTGCTACTGACCCATTCAAATATAGTCAACGCCGGGAAATCACTTAATGAGGCCGAAGATTTACCAGAAGAACCGAATTATTTTTCAAACCAACCCATGGGATGGGTAACCGGGCAAGTGTTCCTTTTATCAGGTGCACTGCTGGGTTCGTGGACCGTCAACTTTCCAGAACAGCCACAAACTGAAAGTGAGAATCTCCAAGAAATCTCCCCTGAGGTAGTCTTATCCACGCCACGGAGGTTGGAAAGTGCAGTCGCAGATATTAAAGCTAAAGTCGAAAACACCACCGGGATAAAAAAACGGGTATTTAACAAAGCGTTTCAGATTGGTCAAAAATACAGTTCATACATCTCGGGAGAGACCGAAAATCAAAAACCGCCATTCGGTCTCAAAATGAAATATCTGGCTGCCTATTGGGCTGCGCTTCGACCGATTCAAAACAAATTAGGGTTACGGAATGCTGAGTATATTTACTCCAGCGGCGCCCCCCTGAGCGACGAACACATGGATTATTTCCATTCGCTGGGAATACCTCTTAAACAAATTTGGGGGCAAGCAGAAACATGCGGACTTGCAACCGCCCATCGGGATGGTGACATTTCAAAACACACCGTGGGGACACCTCTTGCCAATACAGAAATTGGGATAAGTTCCGACGGTGAGTTGTTGGTAAAAAGTGCCACTTTATCATCCGAGTATTATAACCAAATAGAGTTAACTGAGGAACAGTTACAAAGTGGCTGGTTAAAAACGGGTGACTATGGTCGTATCACTGATTCAGGTCACGTCGAATATATCGACCGCTTAAATGATGTGTTTGAGCTAAGTGATGGAACGGAAATAATCCCAACTGACATTGAGACCAAATTAAAATTCAACCCGTATATAAAAGATGTCGTTATTGTGGGCGATGGTGAAGATGCGGTTGGTGCTCTTGTGAACATTCGGTATGAAAACGTTTCAGAATGGGCAGATAACCAAGACATTCAGTATGGTGGCTATCAAGACCTAACTCAAAAAGAACCAGTAGCTGACCTAATCCACGATATTGTGGCCGAGACCATTAGTGAACTTGAGTCGACCACCATCTCAAAGTTTGCCATTCTCTTCAAAGAACTTGAGGCAGATGATGGTGAACTCACCCGGATTGGTAATATTCAACGAAATAATGTTTACAACAAGTACAATGAGGTAATAGAAGCAATGTACAGTGACTCAAATGAGGTTGAAGTGGACATCCCAATCAACTACCAAGATGGGAGACAAGCAACAGTCAACGGCAAAATGAAGATAATCGATGTAACAACCACTCAGCGGACAGCAGAAACCACTGGTGATCGCAATGAGTAGCGTCGCTAGTCTCTTCGAAGTCCTGGCCCGAGGAATTGGTATCGGCTCGATTTATGCGTTAGTGGCAATTGGGTTTACACTCATATACAAAGTTACTGGCGTTCTTAATTTTGCCGCAGGTCAGTTCGCACTGTTAGGTGCATATTTTGTCGTCATTTTAACAACACCTCTTGCACTATTTGGCTTGGACATTGAAGTTGGCGTGTTTTCAGCCATTATAATTACAATAGCTTTTGCGGTGATCTTAGGGGTATTATTGGAGCGATTCGTCTTTCAGTTTTTCATTGGTGAGTCAGTGCTCCCTATAATTATTCTCACCCTTGCTCTTGCTTGGATTCTCGAGGGAACAATCCAATTTGCTGTTGGACGTGATACGCGGTCTTATCCAGAAGCCCTCCAACCAGATTGGAGTCTTCCACTACTCTTTGGAGTATCGATGAGTGCGGCATTCACATTGGGTGTTGTCCTCTCACTGATCACTGTCGTGGGACTGGTCGCTTTCTTCCGGTACACTGTGACTGGTTCCATACTAAGAGCAGCTGCCAGCGACCAACAAGCCGCGATGGTACTGGGTGTTTCAATTAACCTTACTATCATTATTTCATGGGCTATCGGAATTACGATTACGATGCTGGGCGGTGTTCTCTTGGCGATGTCTCAAGGCTCCGCAAGTTTTGGTATTTACACCGTTGGAATCCTTATATTTGCAGCAGTTGTCCTCGGTGGCATCGATAGTATACCTGGTGCCTTTGTAGGGTCTATCATTTTAGGCATCCTTACGGAATTTGGATTCTATTATTTAGACCCAATCGTTGGTAGTGGGTTTGGAGAAATACTCCCGATGATTGCATTGCTTGTAATCATTATCGTCCTCCCATACGGGCTATTCGGAACAGAAAGAATTGAGAGGTTATAATCATGAAACGAAATCACTCACACGACGAACTGGCGGTCAATTACCTTGGTACTGTGGCCAAACGAGGTGAAACCAATGGCAGCTGGTGAATACTTTACATCATACGGTGACCGGATGGGACTGTTACGCTACCGCTCTCAGCGAATAGGCCTCTTGTTACTCCTTCCCATCCCGATTCTTGCCCCCTTTATTCTGGGCGGAGGTCAAGTGTCATTGATGACAAATATATTTATTATGATAATTGCTGTGCTTGGTCTTCATGTTATCCTGGGGTACGCTGGCGAAATCGTCCTTGCTCAGGGGGCATTCATGGCAATTGGAGCGTATACAGCCACACAGGCCGTTGGGGCTGGGTTTGGCCTGATCCCGGGAATGATTCTTGGTGGATTCATGACCGCATTTGTCGCGGTTATATTTGGACTCCCTTCGTACCGTGTGAAAGGGTTTTATATTGCCATCTCTACGCTCGCGCTCCAATTTATAAGCGAGTGGTTCTTCGCGCAGAGTGCTCTTGAATGGATTCATGGCGGCTCACAGCAGTCTATGCCCCGTGAAATGCCGCTTATCGGCGAATCATTTATTATTAGCTCTGCAACGGAACAGTATTTTTTCGTCTTCTTTATTATGGGTCTGTTTATTTTGCTAACGTTCAATCTGAGTCGGAGTGGTATCGGTCGGACCTTCCGTGGTATTCATGAGAATGACCTCTCTGCTGGGGTTTTGGGCGTGAATGTATTTAGAAACAAACTCTTGGCATATGCCATAGGCGGATTTATGATTGGTGTTGCTGGGTCCTTGTACGCATCGTATATCGGCTTCATTGACCCGACGTATTTCACCATCGATTTGACGCTTGAACATTATATTATGCTCCTTATCGGCGGTATTGGGAGAGTTTGGGGCGTGATACTCGGTGTTAGTATTATTACTATTGCCGAAGCACAGTTTTACGACTTTGTGGCAGGATTTGGTGCTGAGGCAGCGCCTCTTGTTCTTGTTCTCTTTGGAGCTCTGATCATAGTGGTCCTCTTGGTTGAGCCAAAGGGAGTGATGTCATTCTTAAGCCGAGTAAAGCAATATTTACGCTCTTGGCCTTATGCGTATTAACTGAGAGGAATATATTTTTAGTGGAGTCTATTGGAACTCTTTTTGTTGGTCTAAGCAGCTATCCAAACGACTGAATAGTGATTTATTCGAACTCTGGGTCCCGACGGTCGACGAACGCCGACATTCCCTCACGCTGGTCGTGGGTTTCAAAGAGGCTGGCAAATGCCTGCTTTTCGTACTCAAGGCCAGCCGCTTGGCTGCCATCCTGATTGAGCGAGCGTTTTGCGGCGCGCAGTGCCATGGCAGGCTTTGCGGCGAGTTCTTGTGCGAGTTCAGTGACTCGCTCATTTAATTCTTCATCCGGAACGACCTCCCCAAAGAGACCGGCTTCTTCGGCGGCTTCCGCATCGAGACGCGAGCCTAACAAAATGAGTCTGCGGGCCATTTCTTCCCCAACAAGCTGTGGGAGTCGTTGGGTTCCACCCCAGCCGGGAATGATGCCGAGGTCAATCTCCGTATTCCCGATGAGCGCGGATTCGCTCGCGACGCGCAGGTCACAGGCCACTGCTAGCTCACAGCCGCCGCCGAATGCATAGCCGTTGACTGCGGCGATAGAGACACCGTTGAACGCCTCAAGAGCATCTGTGACCTCCTGACCGAGGGCGCCCCACGCCATCGCTTCGTCCTGGTCGAGGTCTTGCATGTACTTGATATCCGCACCGGCGATGAAGGCATCATCGCCAGCGCCAGTAAGGACAAGTACGCGCGCTCCCTCGTTTTCTGCTTGTTCAATTGCTTCCAACATCGCTTCAAGAGTTTCGACGTTGAGCGCGTTAAGCGCGTCAGGGCGGTCAACAGTCAGCGTTGCTACAGTGTCTTCCCAGTCGAGTGAGACGGTATTCCACGCCATATCCATCGTTTTGCAGAGAGTACAATAAACATGTTGAAGGCAATAAAATGGTTAACAGTAATGTTGAACGTCTTTTGCTTGGTGGCTGCAAATAACTCAAAATATCAGTATCTCTGAATTGAATCCAAAATATAAAATAGACTCAGAATGTACTGGTTAATGTAGGCATATCTGAGTGACAATAACATAAGTAATCCACAACCATGAACTTTGAAACTAACTCCGAACGAGAACTAATTATCCAGACAGCAACTGAAGTAGCTGAAGAATATGGGCCAGAATATTGGAGAGAAAAAGAAGAAGAAGCTGAATTCCCCACGGAGTTTTGGGATGAACTAACTGAGGCCGGGTTCCACGGACTCTTAGTTCCCGATGAATATCTGGGCGCTGATATGGGGATGCAAGAGATGGGGGTAGCTATGGAAACGCTATGCAAGGAGGGCTGTGGTATGGCGGGGACCTGGTTTCTGGTGCTCACTGCTGGAATGGCGACTGTTGGAATAAAACACAATGGAACCGATGAACAAAAAGAGAAATATCTACCCGATATCGCCGAAGGAAAGCGAAATTTCTCAATTGGAATAACTGAACCAGATGCAGGCACAAATACGCTTAATATTGACACAGTGGCTGAGAAGGATGGCGATGAGTATGTTATAAATGGGCAAAAGGCCTGGATTACGTTCAGTGATCGGGCAGATAACATGATTTGTGTTACTAGAACGAAACCCCTCTCAGAAGTAGACAAGCCAACGAAGGGAATCACTCTCTTCATGCTTGATATGGATGATTCAAATATTGACGTAGCACCTATCCCTAAGCACGGGATTAATTATTCGAAATCTTGTGAGGTTTTTCTAGAAGATGTTCGAGTTCATGAAGATGATATCCTCGGTGAGAAAGACGAGGGTTGGTGGGCTTTGACAGATACCCTCAATCCAGAGCGAATTGCGTTTGCCGCTGCAGCAACAGGCATTGGAAAACTTGCCGCTCACACTGCGATTGAATACACTAACGGGCGAGAAGTGTTTGGAACTCCTATCGGAACTCATCAGGGAGTTTCGTTCCCGATTACAAAAGCGTACTCTAAACTGGAAACGGCCGCCCTGATGCGAGACAAGGCAGCATGGTTATATGATGAGGGCCAGGATTGTGCATACGAGACGAATGTAGCAAAATCAGCAGCCGTTTCGGCTGGGATTGAAGTCGTAAAGCAGTCGATGCAAGCCTTTGGCGGTTGGGGCTATGCAAAAGAATATGACGTTGAACGGTGGTGGCGGGAGATTAATCTTACCCGCCTTGCACCGGTGACCCAGCAAATGGCATACAACCATATTTCACAAGAAATTGGCTTTCCAAAATCGTACTAACAATGTTTAACAAATTATTAGTTGCAAACCGCGGGGAGATTGCTATTCGAGTAATGTCTGCCTGTGAGGAGTTGGGGATTGAAACTATTGCTGTCTATAGCGATGCTGACAGAGAGTCGGACCATGTGACATATGCTGACGAAGCATACAACATTGGTCCTGCCCCGGCCAGCGACTCTTACCTTGATATCGATACGATAATCGAAGTTGCTCAAGAAGCTAATGCCGAGGCGATACATCCCGGATATGGATTTCTTGCAGAAAACGCGGATTTTGCTCGACGTGTTGAGGAAACTGAGGGCATTACTTGGGTTGGTCCATCGAGTGAGGCCATGGAGGCACTGGGTGAAAAAACAACGGCACGGAGCGTCATGCAAGCGGCTGATGTACCAGTTGTTCCTGGTACTACAGAACCGGTCGAATCCCCTACTGAGGTACGCGAATTAGGCGAACAATACGGCTATCCAATAGCAATAAAAGCGGAAGGTGGTGGTGGCGGAAGAGGGATGAAAATAGTCTCAGAGAGTTCAGAAGCCGAAGATGCTTTGGAGAGTGCAAAAAGAGAGGGCGAGGCTTATTTTGACAATGACTCCGTGTATGTGGAGAAGTTTCTAAAACAACCAAAGCATATTGAAGTCCAAATTATCGCAGACGAACATGGTAACGTATGTCACCTTGGTGAAAGAGATTGTTCATTACAACGACGCCATCAGAAAGTTATTGAAGAAGCACCTAGTCCAATTTTGGATGAGACACTTCGAGAAAAGATCGGCGATGCGGCTCGGCGAGGCGTGAAAGAAGCAGATTATACCAATGCTGGGACTGTTGAATTTCTAGTCGAAGATGGCTCATTCTACTTCATGGAAGTCAATACTCGTATCCAAGTAGAACATTGTGCCACGGAGGAGGTTACTGGGTTAGATATTGTCCGTGAACAGATACGGGTCGCTGCAGGAGAGGAGCTTGAATTTGAACAAGATGACCTAGAAATCGAAGGCCATGCTATCGAATTCAGGATAAATGCAGAGAACCCGGCTGAAGACTTCAAACCCACTCCTGGAACACTTGAAACATACAACCCCCCCGGTGGAATTGGAATCCGTGTAGATGATGCAGTCTCAGAAGGAGATACCATTTCTGGCGACTATGATTCAATGATTGCCAAATTAATTGTGACTGCGCCAGACAGAGAGCGTTGTTTTGAGCGCTCAAAACGAGCGCTGAGGCACTTTGACATCAAAGGAGTACAAACGATTATTCCATTCCATCGGTTGATGCTTGAAGACCAGACATTCCGGGCAGGAGACCATACTACGAAATATCTTGATGATGAGGTCGAGCAAAAACTGCTAACTGAGGCCGTTGAAAGGTGGGGAGATACTGAAACAGATTTGGGACAATCAGGTACACAATCGTATGAAACGTCAATGGTTGAGGTTGACGGACGGCGATTTGAAGTAGTGATTGAAGGGGATTTACAACGTAGTTCTTCGTCCGCGAATGAACAGGCCACCACCGGTTCGACAGGAAACTCCCAAGTTAGCTCAGGAAATGAAATAACCGCCGAAATGCAAGGTACAGTCCTTAAAATCAACGTCTCACCCGGCGATACTGTGGCCTCTGGTGATGTCGTTTGTGTCCTAGAGGCGATGAAGATGGAAAATGACATTGTCGCTTCCACTGGAGGGAAAATCGCTGAAGTTCCGATTTCAGAAGGGGAATCAGTTGATATGGGAGACACACTGGTGACCATGGAGTGATAACATGAAGGTAACACTAACTGAAGACGTAACAGATGAAGAAGCAGAAGCAATAGCTCAGGCGTTGTCTGATAGTTATGGCGTAGAAATTAAATTGTTTTCCAACGATGAAGAACATCCAATTATCTCAGTCAAACCTGATACACAGCAAAGCCCAACTCCAAGTGTCAACAATGGAGATCTCGGGCCCACCAGCAGAGAGGAAGAGTTGAATGAACGAATAGCGGATATTTTGCAGGGCGGGCCAGAAAAATACAAGGAAAAGTTGCGTGAGCAGGGAAAACTGTTCGTCAGAGATAGACTTGACCTCTGGTTCGGTGAGGACGGGTTGAAATTTGAGGACGGAAAATTTGCTCACTTTGACTCAGAGGACCGACTTCCTGCTGATGGATTGATTACAGGCGCTGCAGAATTTGAAGGCCGTGATGTTCATTTCATGGCTAATGATTTCTCTGTCAAAGCAGGCTCAATGGCAAAAAGAGGCGTTGAGAAATTCTTGCGCATGCAACAACGGGCTGTTAAGACAGGAAAGCCGGTCCTCTACTTGATGGATTCTTCAGGCGGTAGGATTGACCAACAAACCGGTTTCTTTGCTAATCGAGAAGGAATTGGGAAATATTATTACAACCACTCAATGCTGTCTGGAAGAGTCCCACAAATCTGCGTTCTCTATGGACCCTGTATTGCGGGAGCAGCCTACACACCGGTATTTGCTGATTTTACTATCATGGTCAGAGATATGTCTGCGATGGCGATTGCAAGCCCACGCATGGTTGAAATGGTTACTGGTGAGGATATCTCTATGGAGCAACTTGGTGGGCCAGATGTCCATGCTCAATACTCCGGTAGTGCAGACTTGGTCGCAGATGATGAAGAGCACGCGCTTGAACTTGTTTCCCAATTGATGGGGTACTTACCGAATAGCTGTGATGAGAAACCACCCCAATCCGAACCAAAAGAACCCGCAATGCCGACAAAAGAAATTGATTCGATTATTCCACAAGAGCCAAATCGTGGCTACGATATGCACGATGTTATCGCTCGGATTGTGGACTCAGGTTCCGTATTTGAGCTCAGACCAGAATTTGGCAAGGAGATTATCACATCTTTTGCGAGGATTGACGGCCGACCAATTGGAATTGTCGCGAATCAGCCAGCCCAACGTGCTGGTGCCATATTCCCAGATTCCGCGGAGAAGGCTGCACAATTTATCTGGACCTGCGATGCTTACAATATTCCGCTACTTTACCTCTGTGACACCCCAGGGTTTATGGCGGGTTCACAAGTGGAAAAAGAAGGGATACTGGACCAGGGTAAGAAGATGATTTATGCTACGTCCTCTGCTACAGTTCCTACCCAATCAGTTATCGTACGCAAAGCGTATGGAGCAGGAGTCTACGCAATGTCCGGTCCGGCGTATGACCCGGAAAGTGTTATCGCACTCCCATCCGGTGAAATCGCAATAATGGGGCCTGAAGCAGCAATCAATGCAGTTTACGCTAATAAACTCGCAGCGATTGATGACGAACAAGAACGACTAGAAAAAGAAAACCAGCTTCGTGAAGAATATCGTGAAGATATTGATGTCCTCCGGATGGCTAGTGAAGTAGTCATTGATGAAATTGTTCCCCCATCGTCTCTCAGGGAGGAACTGTCGGAGCGGTTCGAGTTCTATGAAACGATAGAAAAAGACCTGCCAAATAAAAAACACGGAACGATATTGTAAAAATGGCTGGATTGTACTATGAGGAATTCGAGGTTGGACAAACTATCAAACATGAGCGCAGACGGACAATCAGTGAAGGTGATAACCAACGCTTTTGTGATATGACGATGAATCAGCAGCCGCTTCATCTTGACGCTGCATTCGCTGACAATTCTACATTTGGCGAGAGATTAGTGAACGGCCTCTATACGTTATCACTGGCTGTTGGGATTTCCATTCCTGAAACAACGGATGGTACCATCGTAGCCAATCTGTCTTATGACAACGTTGAACATCCTAACCCAGTGTTTCATGGGGACACAATTCGAGTCCAGTCGACTGTTACAGATAAGCGTGAGACAAGTGATGGCCAACGAGGAATTGTTACCATGCACGTAAAGGTTTTTAAATTGGCCGACTCAGAGGAAGTATTGGTTTGTGAGTTCGAACGGACCGTTTTATCATTGAAAAAACAAACAGATTGAAACGGTTTATACAGGTATTGTTGTATCCAAATCCAACTACATTCAAATTCGTTGGATATACGTACGCTAGTACGAACTTTTATTATAATGTAATCCTTACCTTTTACGCGCTGTATGGTATGATAGTACATGGGTCTGCATACATGCCATACCGTAGCAGTGCTGAACATAACCACATATCTCATATGTGGAAAAGAGTGACTTCCAAATCCACTCTTTAAATTATACATAACTCAAAACAGATCGCTTCTAAAGTGCGAAAAGGCCGAGTGCCTTGGGGTTTGCCCCCGAGGCGTTCACGGATAGAGTAACCTAGTGCGTCTGCTCTTGACTTCGAGATTGTTAACTTGCCCAGTACGAATTGAAAAGTTAATTAGACCGCCATCTCCACCTTTCGATCACTCATTGAGGATGGGGCTTAGCATCCTCATTGCAATGCTAATCCAAGCCAAAATAGGTCAAGGCAGTATTGTAAAATATATCTCTATAAACATCTGTTGGAAGGCCTCTCGCCAGCAAGTCAGCCCGTTCTTCTCTATATGGATACGGTATATTCACAAAATCAGAGCCGTACATAATTGACTCTGAAAGTTCAACCAGTCTTTCGTCTTCTATCGAGCGGGGATTGAAATCCATTGTTGATTCGGCAACAGACGACATTGAGAATGTTGTATCCAAATACACATTTTCTTCTTCCTCAGCAAATTTCAGAAACTTCTCACATTCATAAGCCCCCATGTGAGCACAGCAAACACGAAGCCTCGGAAATGATTTGATAACCTCCTGAAAAACATCCGCTCCGACGTAGGTGCTCTGCTCAAACATAGGCGCTGTCCCACCATGATAGGTTATCGGTCGATTATACTCAATAGCGATTTCTAATACGGACTCAATCCGTGGATCTGCTGGTTTACACTCTTGTACTGGGCAGTGGATTTTTAAGCCAGCGGAACCGGCCTCAAAGGCATCTCTGACAATTTTCTCTTTATCGGAGTCTTCAGGATGAATCGTAGCACACGGGATGATCATGTCTGATTTTTCACTCAGCCTCAATACCCACTGGTTCAAGTCTTCCGCAATTCCTTTTTTGTGTGCATAGGGTAAAACAGCGTACCTTTCAACTCCTGAATCTCTCATAACTCTCTCCGCTTGTTCGTGCCCAGTAGGATTCGAAAATTCCCACCCCGTTGCCTTATTTAATGATTTCCGAATAGCTTTAGTAAGGGTTTCTGGAAATAAATGAGTGTGGGAATCAATAGACGGATCGAATTGCGTGGAAAATTGATTTTTATTCTCAGCCATTATTTCCACAAACAAGAACTGGACGATCGGTTCCCAATATCACGTCTTGAGAAACACTTCCAAATATTGCCTTCCCGGTTGGCGATCGTTTTCTGCCCGCAGTCACGATAATATCTGCATCATGTTGTTCTCCTGCATTAATTATACTACCTGCTGTATCCCCACTAGCTTCATCAAGAAGTACTTCAACTCCTTCAGCAATCAACTCTTCTCTCGCACGCCTGACGGATGCTACTTGATCCACTGATGCACCCTCTCTGTTTTCATCGAATGAATGTATTAACACGACAGTCAATTCCTCATTCATTGGAATTGATAGGATGCCACTTACAAGAGCTTTAGCACGTTCTGTGCTGTCATCAATTCCAGCTACTACTGTTGCCATACAAGTATATTGTTATCCTAATAATAAATAATTGTGTCGGTGTTTTCAGATTTGTAATCCTCATTTCAAAGCCTATCTTTCTCGAATAAAAGAATATCAACCCGGTTGTCACTGAGAGATTCACGCTTGTTCGCCATACCTTTGTATTTTTATCAAGGGAATCAGTAATATCAGGTATAGTCCATGACAGTGTCAATGCCTCCTAAAGAAGGAGACTGCTACACCTACGAACGTATGTTTACCAAAGAAGAAGTCCTCCAATTTGGCGAAATTTCCAACGATAAGCAAGCAATTCATACCGAACCTGACGAAGATAATCGACTAGTTGTTCATGGGTTGCTTACGGCGACCCTGCCCACCAAAATTGGAGGTGATTTGAGCGTCCTTGCTCGGACAATGGACTTTGAGTTCTACAAACCTGTTTATACCGATACGAAAATAACGTGTGTTTGGGAAAATAAGTCAGTAACTGAAGAGGAAGATCGCTATAATATTAGCGCATCAATCACATGTACCGACGAGAGTGATACTGTAGTCGCTGAAGCAACAATTACAGGGCTTGTATGGAAATAGCTACGAAAGATCAGCAAAAGACACTCCAGTAAACTGGAAATGATATCCATGTCACACTCGTTTGTTTCTATTGATAGCGTCACTACTGCGGTTCAAAGATATGGATTGGCCACTCCTCCTCATGTGGTTTTGCAATACGTTGTTCGATCTCTGTCGGTTCCTGGATGGTGAGTTTCACTGGCAAGTCAATATGACATTCTTCGTACTCCATATCAATTCTTCCAGTCAATCTCGCTCCCGAATCTAACTCGACGATACCAATTGTGAACGGTGCAATGCTCTCAAAAGCAGGAGCAGGCGTTTTCACTTGGGTATATGAAATAATATGTCCCGTCCGAGGTTGCTCTTCGGTATCGACTTGTTGACTACCACATTCATAACATGCCGGGCGTGGTGGAATTGCAAGTGAGCCACAACTCTCACAAGATGAAGCCAAGAGTTCGCCTTCATCCATTGCTGCGAAAAACCCGGGTAGGGTGAACGGACTCTCTGGTGTTATCTTTGAAGTTGGTTTCTCAACCATTTACATCGCCTCCAGAACATGTGAGACAGTCACAGCATCTGCAACTCCACCTTCATTAAGTAGTAAGGCAGTGTCAGCATCAGCCACTTGCCTATCCCCAGCTGTGTTTGTTAACTGTTCATAGGCTTCAACGGCTT
>SL_4KL_010_BRINEDRAFT_10001000_pt1 | contig 15368 bp, 16 predicted proteins | sample SodLak_010_BRINE_2_FD_10664 | JGI IMG/M metagenome (IMG submission 10664)
TGTCCCCGTAGATTTCGAGGTCGTTTTCCAGCGAGGTGCGAATATCGTAGACGTCCTCACCCTCCGGTTCGACAGGGGCGTGCTCTTCAAGGGCTTTCCCGCCAGCTACCGGCGTTCCGCCAAGTGCCTGTGCCCGTTCGGCGATGATATCTGCGGCTTCCTCCGCTCGGCCAGCAGCCTCACCAAGGAAGTTGTGGAGTTCGAGGAACTCCGCTCCCTCTACGTTCCAGTGGTGTTTTTTGAGCTGGTGGTACAGGACGTATGTCGCGGCGAGGTCCGTGTTTAACGCGTCGATGACCTGCTCTGCCTTCTCAGTGTCGAGACGAAGGTCGTTCTCCTCGACTGTACCGAACTGTTGCAGGACGGTCTTCTGGGTGCTCATACAGGTATATCTTCTTTCGCCAGCGGCATAAACCCTGCTATTACGAACTATATTTTTTCATTCAGAAATAAAAGATGGCATTATAGGAATCAAGTACCACTGATTGGTAAATACTCCGTATCAGACACTACTGGTCAGGTGAGAAAGGAACAGCAAAACGAAATGGTGGCTTATTTGCCCCAGAACGGGTCGCGGTTGCGGTGTTTGTCCAGATACATCGAAAGGACCTCACGTTCGTCAACAGTAATCTCATCGGTCAGTTCCTGTTCCAGAATCTTTGCGTGCTTCTCCGGAATTTCGACCCACAGCTCATCACCCTCTTTGATTTGGCGACCGACGGTCGGGCCGTCGATGGAAACTGCAACTTGTTCGCCCGTTCTGGCTTCGTCAACATCCTCTCCTTCGGCTTGGATGGATTTCAGGACACCCACGCGCTCCGGCTCCGAACCGGTGAAATCGACGACGGAGGAATTACGGGTAAGCAAGCCACCCCGAATCTCGACACCGACGACAGCGGGGTCGGACTGTCTGAACGTGTGGTCCGGCAGTATTTCAAACCGAGCGGGGCGGGTGATATTTTCGAGGACTTGCTCCTGTTGGGCCTGTTGTATCTCCTCGACGTGGTCTTCGTACTCTTCGATAAGTCGGTAGATAACATCGTGCTGAAAGAGAATGACATCTTCCTGGTCTGCGAGTTTGCTGGCGTCGTCGTGTGCATCGACGTTGAACCCGAGAATTGCACGGTGGTGTGGGACGTTTGCGGTGCCGGCAAGCCGAACATCCCGCGGCGCGATATCGCCAACTTCTGCGTGCATAATCGGTATTTCTGCCTCCTCAAGCGTACTTGCAAGCGCTTCGAGGCTTCCCAGTGTATCAGCTTTTACAGTCAATCCCTCTTCCTGCGTTGAAACCTCGATATCGGCGAGTTCGGCTTCGACCTCGCTAATCACTTTCGCCCGCTCCCGGTCACGGATAACTCGTACGGGCGCACCTGCCATCGCGTCATCGAGTTCTGGCGCTGCAATCTTCACTCCCTGTGCAGCGACAACCTCATCCACTTTGTCGAAGGTGTCATCAGAGCGAATTTCGGCAAGCGGCTTTGGCTGTAACAGGGCACGTACGTCGGTGGTAATCGACCCTGAAAGCCCACCTACGACGATTGTATCATCTGACCGAATTGTCCCATCATACACGACGGCATCGATAGTCGCGCCGAAGCCCTGTGTATCCTTGACTTCGAGGACGGTCCCAGCACCAGGGCCATGCATATCAATCTCCATTGCCGTTTTCATATATCGCTGTGAGAGGCCCATTAACACGGTGAGCAAGTCTGGAATCCCTTCGCCTGTCTCCGCGGAGACTGGAACAACGCCGATATTCCCCTGAAAATCGGTCACCCGCCAGTACATATCGGCCGAGAATCCTTCATCAGAGAGTTGCCCAATAATCTCGTATATTCGCTGGTTGAGGTCCGATTGGACACGGTCGCTTTGTGACTCGATTGCAAGCTTTGATGGCCGGTCTGGCTCTGGATTCCAGCCAGGGACGGTATCTATTTTGTTTGCTGCGACGATGAACGGCGTTGATGTCCGTTTCAGGATATCGACGGCCTCGTGTGTCTGTGGCTGAAAGCCGTCGTTGACGTCGACGACGAGAATAGCGATATCCGCCAGCGCCCCACCGCGCGAGCGGAGCGTCGAAAAGGAGTGGTGGCCTGGGGTGTCGATAAAGAGCAACCCGGGCAAGTCGAAATCAGCCGGGTCGACGAGGTCGCCCGCAATCTCCGAAATGACATCGAGCGGCACCGCTGTTGACCCGATATGCTGCGTAATTGCGCCAGCTTCGCCTTCGCTGATTGCAGAGCCACGGACCTCATCAAGCAGGCTCGTTTTGCCGTGGTCAACGTGCCCGAGAACCGCGACAATTGGTGTCCGCAACGCCGACGCATCTCCCCGCTCATTGTGTTGTGGTTCGGACATCCCATCTCACCTTAGAACTGATAGATACGAGCCGTTCGGCCCATTTAAACACATCGTCTCCGCGGCCTCGACCGGCGCTTCGAGCGCAAGAATTTAAGATGCCGCCCCGCCAGATGGAAGTATGGACCGCGACTCCGCACCGCAGGAAATTACGAGCCTCGTCGGCCGTGAAGTGTACACAAACAACGGCGTCTTTCTCGGCGAGGTCGAGGACCTCCGCCTCGAACTCGACAGACAACAGGTTACCGGCCTTGCACTCCACCAGCTGAACCGCGAACTGTTCGCGACCGAAGCAGCCTCCGCGCGCGGGGTTATCGTCCCGTACCGCTGGGTTCAATCGGTGGGTGATGTTATCATCGTCAGCGATATCGTCGAACACATTCAGCGGCAGAAAGAAGCCGACGAAGAGACTGAAGCGACCGCGTGAGTTTACCGCTTGGTTTCCCGGCACTGTGCGGGTTTTAACTCCCGTTTGAACTCTCGGAACTTTCCACGCCCAGTGCGTCGAATAACTTCGTTTTCACTGCCTCCTCTGTCAGTTCGAGGAGCGTATCTCTTGTATCTTCGCTGATTTCGATGCCGGTGAAAATGCCGAGCGGTATCTCCGCGCTTGCTTCGGTCGAATGGCCGGCAGACTCTCCGATTTCCGAGAACGCGTTTTCGAGTACGTTTCCGATATCGAGGCGGATATCTTTCGATCGGGCAGCCAGATAGATGACATCATCCGAGATAGCAAAGACGGCAGTCGTCGTGATTCCTTCGAGATTCAGCAAGTGCTGTGCGGCCTGTGACAGCGCTTCCTTATCTCGAATAAAGCCGGCGTTCGAGACGAGGTGTGACCCCTCAACTTCACGATTGCGAATCGCCTCAGCGAGAACATCGAGCGTTTCAGGTGACATCGAGGGTGATTCGACCTGTTCGAGGGTATCGTGGTCCGCGAACGGATACAGATAGGCAGCAGCAGTCAAATCCGCAGGAGTGGTATCGCGCTTGAAATCGAGCGTCTCGGCGCGGATACCATAGAGCAACGCGGTGGCAACCTCCTGAGAAAGTGTGAGGTCGAGTTCCTGAATATATTTTGTCAGAATTGTCGACGTGGAGGACAGGTTTGGCCGGATATCAGCAAACGCTACGTCGTGTTCGTGGTCATGCTCATAGTGGTCAATAATGATATCGACCCGAGATTCCGGCTCCGAATCGTTGGTTTTTGCGTGGTCAATCAGTGCAATTGTATCGTACGTCTCAAGGTTGACATCCGTGGCCGAGACCAGTTCTATCCCGAGGAGGTTGACGAACGCCCTGTTTTCCTGGTGGCCGATTTCGCCGTCGTAGATGATATCTGACTCGACATCACGACTTGCGGCGATAGCGCGCAGTGCGGTTGCACTGGCTATCGAATCCGGGTTTGGGCTCCGATGGATGCGAATAGCCATCCGACCGTCTGTTCGGTCGATGACGTCCGAAAGCTGCTTGGCTTTGTACTCTAACTCCCCCGTTTCAAGCGCTCGCAGGGCGGAATCAGCAATCACTGATGCTGGATTGATAACGACGTCAGCACCCGCTTCGGTCAGCCTATCGACGGAGACTGGGTCTGATGCACGAGCAACAATGAATTGCTCGTTGCCTCGTTCCCTGATGTTCTCAATTGCTGTCGCGTTCGCTTCGAGGTCAGACGAAAGGATGAGAATGACATCGTGGTCTGCAATTTCGTCTGCGACACCCGCCTCGCGGATATCGGCCTCGCGCGCAGTCAAATCTTGGTCCCGGAGTGCCTCAACTCGACCACTATCAGCATCCAGAATAAGGACGTCTTTTCCGGAGGCAACCAGTTCCTCGGCGACGGCGTGGCCGACGCTCCCGCACCCCAAAATTGCGTACGAAGACATCGAGGCCATCGTGATTCCTGTGACCGTACTCATTAATATAGGAATCCTATGGTCGGCAGATACAATAAAACGCTGGTTTGAAAGACCGGTGGCTGTCGGCATATATCTCTCAATAATCAGTTACTTATTTGTGACCGCTACCCAACGGTGAAGGTAATGTCAGGCGAAGCGGACAGTACACAAAAGACCGACGTCCAACACCAGGACGGCTATCAACAGGCACAGCAACCACCACAGCAGTCCTACCAAAGAGCACCGCCACAGCAGGGATACCGACAGCCCACACTGGGCGATATATTCAGCCGTAATGACACGAAGTACGAACTCAAATTCGGTATCGCGCTTTATGCTGTCGTTGGCCTTGCTCTGGCAATTACGATGATTCTGGATTACCTGCTCGGAAATCCGGAAATCGTTGGAGCCTTAGCTGGCTGGTCTACTGGTGCAACCATTGCGCTGGTACTGACCGTGTTCATCGCACAGGAACAGAGTTCGATGCTCGATACGCTTCCGGATAATCTCGCGTACGGCACTGCTGCGGTAACCGCTGCTGTTGGAACGCTTGTCTTGCTCTTTCTCAGTTGGCTCTTTCAGGAGTTGACGACTGGAACTATCGGATTTGGCGAGGTAGTTGGTAGCTGGATTGCGGTACTCGTCGGGGTTGTTATCATCGCTGTTGGGACAGTTGCAACTGTTCGGAGACTCTAACGTACTCTGGTAGTCAAAATCGAAGATGGGAGGATGACCCGGGTAAATCATCATCTGACTCCGCCGGACCTTCGTGTGAGAAACGCACCGCATCATCGGTTAGATAGACCGCTCCATTCTCGACGGCAATATCGACGGTCAAGAGTGTCGTCTCCGCGGCGGGGCCATTATCACAGTCACCGGAACACGAATCGAATGCCGAGCCGTGTTTCGGGCAGACGATTGAGCCATCTCTGTTTACCACGCCAACATCCTCCCGATGGAGGCGCTGATTTTCATGCGTACACCGGTTGACCCATGCGCGTACTGAAGGCTCACCCTCGCGCTCACACGGGACAAGAATCACCTCTTGTTGGTCCGCTCCGTCTTTGACTGTAAACAGCCACGACCCTTCGGTGTGGACTGTCTCAACGTCAGTAAGCTGGTATCTCATCCTACTCGGCACAGCAGCCGCCAGCTTTCTCACCGAAATCAATCTCAAGCGGGTCGCTGATAGCCATATTCACTGCCTGCAGTCGGAGTTCCAGCTGATTCTGTGCGCGAAGGTATGTCGACATCACCGGTCTGTCGTGAAGTTCTTCCTGTCGCTTTTGCAGTTCGAGCAGGTCCGCTTTGGTGGCTTCACCGGCTTCCCGTTTCGTCAGATAGGACTCCCGGTGGGTTTCAAACTCCGCAATCGCCTCCTGGAGGGTTTCATCCTGTTCGACGGCGCGTTTGGCCTCGATGAATCGCTCGTATGCTGGCAGTTCAGCGATAGCCGTCCCCAGCGTTTCGGCGAGGTCGTCAACTGATTCCGTGGCCGATTGCTGGTCGGTATCGACACTCATTACAGGGTCTTAGGGGCAACGGCCAAAAATGGTAGTGGTCAACGCCAATGACCGTTCGCTGCCGACTGTCTCCGACCATGTAATCAGCTCTAGCACTGGAACGACTGGTCCGGAAAACGCCGCCGTTATACGCACAGAGCAGCTATCACCTCGAAATGAGTCAGCAGTCATCGAACCGACCGGATGGCGACCTCCGAAACACCGGGATGTCGCTTAAACACGACCGTGAATGGGATTATGAACTTGACCGTATCGTCGAAGCAGTTGACGAACGTGATGCCCAAACGGTCGGTCTACAGTTTCCTGAAGGGTTGAAACGACGTGGACCGGGTGTCGCGGATGACCTCCGTGAACTGCTCCCTGAAGATGTCGATGTAATGATTTCAGGTCAACCTTGCTATGGGGCCTGTGACCTCGATACCTTCCTGATGAAGCGAACGGATGTCTTTGTCCATTTCGGTCACTCTCCGATGAAGGAATCGGATAAAATCATCTACGTCCCGTTATTTTCGAACGTTGATGTCTTCCCTATCGTCGAGCAAGCAATCGACGAACAGCTGACGACACCCGAGGAGGACCCCGATGTTGGTCTCGTCACTACGGCTCAACATATGAACAAGTTCGAGGAGATGCGCGAGTATCTCGAAGACCTCGGATACACTGTTCATACTCGCCGGGGCGACGACCGGCTGACACACGAGGGGCAGGTGCTCGGCTGCAACTACGCATCCGCGGAAGTCGATGCCGACCAGATTCTTTATGTTGGTGGTGGGAAGTTCCATCCGCTCGGACTGGCGATGGAACATCCCGAGAAACACGTCGTCATTGCTGACCCCGTGAACAACGTTGTTACTGTTGCTGATAACGAGCAGTTCATGAAACAGCGCTATGCCTCAGTCCACAAAGCAATGGATGCCGACACGTGGGGTGTCATCTTCTGTACGAAAATCGGTCAGGGCCGCTGGGAGCAGGCGCAGGAAATCGTCGAGAACAACGAGGATGCCTACCTCATCACCATGGACGAGATTACGCCCGATAGGCTACTGAACTTTGGTCTCGATGCCTACGTCAACACTGGCTGTCCCCGAATCACGACTGATGACGGCCCGCAGTTCAATAGCCCCATGTTGACCCCAGGTGAGTACAAGATTGCAATCGGCGAGAAACCGCTTGACAGTCTCGAATTCGATACCTTCCACGGGACGTGGTAAGTGTCCAGCACGACGGAAGCTGCTTTTTCAAAACGGCAGATGCAGTTGTTTTGATGGTCCCAAATCAATTGTGGACAGCGAGCATCGAGTCGCTCGCTAGTTGCCAGATGAGACCCACTACTAGTGGAACGATATTCACTCCGTGGAGCAAAACTTATTATTCACGTACCGACTTCACTCTGGTATGGGTAGTGTAGCCATCGATTATTTTGAGATGGCACCCACGTCGGTACAGGTTATACTGATTCTCATCTTCTCTATTATCGCTGCCAAAGGCATCGAAATTCTCGGTTCGTACCTGCTCCAGCGCTCTCGGTTATTTTCAACGCATGAGTATGACCGGATTATTATTGAGGAAGTCCATGTTCCACTCTACGGTACTGTTTTCCTCGGCGGTGTGTACACAAGCGCCCAGTTGCTACCAACCGAAGCATTCAGTTTTTACATCGCTTCAACTGCCATTTCCATCATCGTCATTCTCTGGTCGTATGCCACAATCCGTCTCGGTGGACGACTGATTGGGGCGAAAAATAACGCACCATCCGGTCGGGAAATCACACCAATTCTCAAAAACGTCCTGACGTTTTTTGTGATTGTCTCGGTCTTTTTCATCCTTTTGAGCGTCTGGAACGTTAATATCACGCCGTTGCTCGCATCTGCAGGAATTCTCGGAATTATCCTTGGTATTGCCGCGCAGGACTCTCTGGGTAATTTTTTCAGTGGCATCTCGCTTTATCTGGATAAAACATACAAATTGGGGGATATGATTAATCTGGAGTCTGGTGAACGTGGGACAGTTATCGATATGAGCATCCGAAGTACGACGATACTTACGAGGGATAATATCGCTATCACTATCCCAAATTCAGAGCTCAACTCGACACATGTTGTCAACGAATCGTCCCCCGTCCGCCGTAGACGAATCCGGCTCAATGTTGGTGTCGCATACGGCTCAAACCTCCAGCAAGTGGAAAACGCGCTGCTTGAAATAGCCGATGCCGAAAAGTTGATTCTCGACACACCAGCGCCGGTTGTTCGATTTCAGGAATTTGGGGACTCAGCCATTGTCGCACAGCTACAGGCGTACATCGAACACCCTGCCTTACGGGGACGAGCGAAGCATTTCCTGATTAAACGGATAGACGAACGGTTCCGTGAGGACCAAATCAAGATACCGTTTCCACAGCGGGAACTCAGCTTCTTCGAATCTGGGAACACGATTCGGTATGAGGACGCCACTGACACTGTCCCAATCCGCAGCCCAGTGCGTGAAAACACGCCTGAGCGCAACGATGACGATTAACTGGAATCGAACACCTAATCCGTTTATCCGATAACTTCAACATATGTCGAGTGGAGAGACCAATCTTGCTATCGCCTGTCAGGGTGGTGGGAGCCATACAGCATTTACAGCCGGCGTTCTCCGTGAACTCCTCACAGACCTTCCTCCCGAATACAATATTGTCGGATTCAGTGGAACGTCGGGCGGGGCTGCCTGTGCGACGCTCGCGTGGTATGGTCACGTCCACCCGGATGAACAGCCGGACGAGTTGTTAGCAGCATTCTGGGACGAACTCTCTGCCTCGTCGCTATTGCACCGAACCACCAACAATCTTATTCGCTGGGGCATCCAGTTGCAACGCTCTGGCGTTCCCGTTCCTGATGTGAGTCCGGTATATTCCCCAGGTGCGAAATGGGGCGAAAAGGAATTCCGCAACATCATCGAGTCACACATCGATTTCGACTCGGTCCCCGAGTTACTCGATGGTACCCAGCCTGGACTCTTTTTGAGTGCAATCGACGTGTGTGCTGGTACATTCGAGGTGTTTCGTGAGGACGCACTCTCCACTGACGCTATTCTGGCTTCGGCCGCCGAACCGCACCTGTTTGAGGCTGTCGAGATAGATGGCCGCCACTACTGGGACGGACTCTTCTCGAAGAACCCGCCGCTGGAAGATTTCATGAGTGCCGAAGATATTGCGGACCCGGATGAAATCTGGTTGATTAAAATTAATCCACAGAAGCGACCAGAGCCACCACGAACCATGGAGGGCATCGATAACCGCCGGAACGAACTCTCGGGGAACCTCTCGTTGAATGCCGAGATACGATTTATCAACCGTATTAACGAGTTCATCGAGAAAGGATACCTTCCCGACCGATATACGCATACGGAAATTAAACGAATCCAGTTTCCAAAGAGTCGAAAGCTTGATTGGCGAACGAAACTCGACCGCGACCCAGAGTTCATTAGTCGGCTTGTTCGTCAAGGAGAACAGGAGGGGCAGGCTTTCCTCGACACATTGTAAGGTTGTCCCGGTCTCGATATGAGCCATCAGAAGAATTACCCGGCCGACTACTGAATCACGTAGTTTCGACAGGTACTGTGCTGATTTACAAAACAGTTGAATCTGGGATGTCGCTCCTTTTGGTCAGGGCGTCTCGTCAGTACCTGTCTTCTCGCTGCTATCCTCGCCAAGCACGCTAATCAGTTCAGCGAGGTCCTGCCCTTTACTTTCACCGGGCAGGATATCACCGAGCGTTGCTCCGAGAGCAGCGGCAGCCCAGATGACCGTCACTCGACTGAACTGCTCCAGCGTCGTCGGGTCTTCCTCGTGTAATCGTCCCCACATCAGCATCATAGTGAAGGCGACGATAAACGAAATGAGGAGTGTCGCAGCTAAGCGTTTGGGAATGAATCCGAAGATGAGCCTGACCTGTATATCCCGAAAATCGGTAAAGTACAGTACTCCACCAACAATCGATATAATAAAAATAATATTCATCAGTAAAAACAGCGGAAGCGGGCCAATCGAAAAGTCGATGAACCACTCCGCAATCTCAAAGACACCATCCTCAACTAGAAGCGGGAGGGCAAAAATTATCCCTCCAATAAAGCCTTCCGCGATATCCCGACTCGTATATTTTCTAATTCCATCAGTTCCGGGAATTCGTTCGAGCATTCGTCTCGTCCGTCGAACCTCTCGGCGCTCTTCGGTGGTGTCCACAGTTTCTTCGAGGTCATCAAGCTGACTGAACACATCCTCGAGCTTGTAATTGCTTCCGATAGTATCCGGGCTCTTCTCGTCACGACTCATATACACCTAACTGAAAGGATGGAGTAAAAAGAATAGTGGGTTCGGTCGCCACATGGTCATACCGCTCACCAATGTCCCACCCACCAGAGTTGCTGCAGGGATAGTCCCACATACTCAGAGGAATTATCGTGGAAATTCATAGCTTTTATACGGGCGACGGAAGCTGTGATAGATTCGTCACCACCCATCCTGTGTGAGACCTATCAATTGTTCCGTCGATCGGTATGCAGACAAAATCGAGAGAGAGCGTTGCCTGGTCGGCTATCGAAACCTGCGGGTGGCCACGATACTCCTTATCAGAGAACGGCAAGGAACAGCGTCAGCCAGCCCCCAACAATGACGAAACCAACCAGCATGGCAACTGTTGTGTAGCCAATGATATCACGGGCACGAAGATTTGCAATCGCGAGCAGCGGGATTGCCCAGAACGGTTGAATCATGTTCGTCAGCTGGTCGCCCAGCATCTCGATGAGAATTGCATCGCGAGGTTGCATGCCCATCTGCTGGGTTATTTCGAGCATAATCGGTCCCATTGCGACCCACTGGCCACCTCCCGACGGGATGAATATGTTAACGAACCCGGCCAGCAAAACCCCGACAACCGGCCAGGTCATCGGCGTGGCGAATCCGCCGACGAACTCGACGAGAAGGGTTGCCAGCCCTGTCCCGGTCAAGATGCCGGCAATTCCGGCGTAGAAGGGAAACTGGAAGATAACGCCGGAGATATTCGTTACGCTTTCGCGCATCTGGTCGACAAGGGCGACAGGACGAACCCAGAGCAGGACTGCAAGCGTGATGAACAGCGCGTTGATGCTGTTGAGCGTGAGATTTGAGATACCACCGGGCTGGAGTATCCACGCATCGATGACGAAGTACGCAGGGAATATTGCTATCGAAAGGCCGATGAGCCGTGAGTTGTTGAGTTTATCGGCAACCCGGTCCCCGTCGGCAGGTTGACTCACTGTGCTCCCGACACGCTTGCCAGTCTCATCAATTGGGTGTCCCCCATCAGCGACCGCCGCCGTGTCGATATCCTCAGGGTCAGTGACCGCGTCGATCTTCCGGTAGGCCACCGTTGGTAGTTCTCTGATATTCTCCTTCGGGTGGAGTAAGCCCATAATAACGGGAATGACGAGCAACAAGGTCCCCGTCGTCACAATATTCGCAAGGCTGAAGATGGTTTCGGAGATGGGGACTGGGTCGCGGTACTGTGGTTCCCAGGCCGCAGGGATGAGCGAGGAGTCTGCCATCATCAGACTCACCGAGGAGGTAAGCCCACCGTGATAGACCATCAGACTCGTATACCCGGCCGCGGCCAGAAGCGGGTAATGGACTTCAATCCCCTTTCGTTTGCACTCGTATCCCACACGCTTGGCCATGATTGCACCGACGATGAGTCCGATTGCCCACGAGATGACTGCGGCTCCCATCGCGACAAAGGCAACGAACCAGACAGCGGTGAACTGTGAGTTTGGAACTCGGGCGAGCTTTTCTAGCTGGACGGTGAACTTTGGTGACTTCGCGATGGCGTCACCGGCCATCAACAGGATGGCAATCGAGGCCATAAAGGGCAACAGCGTCCAGACGCCGCCGTTCCAGGCCCGCATTGTTTGCTGCGGTCCGGCTCCAGTTGCTAGGGCAGCCGCAACCGCGACGAAGGTCAGTATGATGGCAATGACGTACGGGTCAGGAATGTACCGTTCCGACAGATCGGAGAACCGTTCACCCGTCTGACGGAGAATGGTGAGCATATGACCGAGCATGGAAGAGGGGTCAAATAAACACTTCGACGGGGGGTTTTTGGCGTTACATTCTGTTGGGTATCTGGCCTAGTTTTTCAGTCCTGAACTGTTTTGACACAACACGGAAGTTAGCGGGGCCGAGACGTCATCTCAGGTGACAGGGTTGTGAATCGTCTTTCGGCAACTTCTGCTGAGAACCTATGTGCTGTCCAAATCCCTTCTGGGAAGTGTGAGACGGCGCGCCGAAACGAAGATTTAAGTAATTTCCTGCTAAGATTCGGTAATTCATTCTTACCATGGCGTCTTCACCGGGAATTGACCTGGATGCGGACCCTCGAGTAACTGGCGAGTATCTCCGGCAGATTCAGGGGGATGATGGGTCGGTCACACTTGTCGGCGTCGTCCACGACCATCCCGCGAGTACGTACCGCGTGCAAACAGTTATCGAGGAACTCGAACCATCGGTGCTTGCACTGGAGTTGCCACCAATCTCGATTCCGCTGTTTGAGGAGTATGCGGCCACCAACCGGAATCCGCCTGTTTTTGGTGGCGAAATGAGTGCAGCAATCCAAGCTGCAGCCCCTGACACAGCCATTGGAATTGATCGGCCAACAGGTGGCTTCTGTCAGCAGCTGGGACGAGAAATGCTCAAGGAACGCCCCCCAGCGGAGACGGCTCGTATCGTCTTTTCGAACACGCTTTCAACGACGAAACACGCAGTCCTCTGTCGGATTGCTGCTATTCTCGCCACTCGAACCTCAATTCGGTTGGAAGTCGACTCGCCGACGACATACGATATCGACTGGACGGACTCACCCGAAGAGCAGGCTCAACATGAACAGGACCAGGTCCGCCGCTCACGCTCGTTTATGAATGCATTTGGAACCGCTAACCGAACCCGAGCCTCACAACTCGAAGACACCGCCCGAGAGGCGGATATGGCCAGTCGTCTCTCGGTTCTTTCCAAACAGGAAGACGTGGTAGCCGTGGTCGGGATAGACCATCTCGACCCGCTGGCTGCACGACTGGAAGGAGAGGCGGACGAGACCTGCAGGAATTCTCGTATCTTATCAGGAATTTTTCACGGGACGGAACGGTGAGAATCTCTGAACAGGTACGATAATCCCTCTAGTTTGGACCCAGAAGTGATATCTACGGAAGATTCGAGGTGATAGCCTCGCCTTCAGGGGGATGTCAATTGACGATTTGTGACGGACCTACTCATGGGACTGGCTTAGAGTGAGAGAATAACCACGGTCAGTCTCCATCGCAGCGTTACCTCCGAGTAGGGTTGGAACAATCCAAATCAACGGCTGTGGAGACTGGCACCGCTGCGAGTCCGTTCCAACGAGGAACTGTGCTTGTAAGTGCCGTCGGGGAAACAGGAAGTCCCTTCGGAGACGAGGGAAGCCCCGTCCTCAACGAAGCGACGGCGTAGCCCGAGCGAAGTAGGGCGGGGTAAGTTCACAGCTCAAATCTGCTGGTGCTACCCGTTTCGAGGGAATTTTTGCGTAACGCAGGTCTACCTTGTATCTTGCTCGAATACTACATTTGTAACTAATTGCTCTCTGAGACACTGGACAGATGCAATGGCACGAAAGCATATTACGGACGAAGACGAGGGGAAGAAAGTGGTAGATTCCAGCGGCCATGAGATTGGAATGGTCACCGAGGTCAAATCGGGAACCGCATTCGTGAACGCGGACCCTGGACTGGCAGACAAAATCCGTTCAAAACTCGGTTGGAACGAGGGAGACCAGGAGGATTTCACCCTCCAAGAGCACAACATCGATGCCGTCACTGACGACGAGATTCGGCTTCTGGACGACTTCTAGGGGGAAATCTGATGGCAACTACGCCATCGGCGTTCTGCCCAGGTCAGCGACTCCGACTCACCGGGAACGCCACCCGGTCGGGATGTTCGTTGAATCGGGTGAGGATACGCTCATAGAGTTCGTTTTTTACTTGCTGACCCTTCCGTGGATGGGTGAGATATCGCAGGCGGAGTTGAACCCATGATTCCTGTTGGTCGACGTTCACGCTTGGCCGGTCGTGTACCTCCATCTCAACGGGAGTTTCGGCAAGTGCCTCCCGATAGGCGGCGATATGTTCGGCCATCTCATCACCGAGAATCGCGTTCGCTTCTGCAGTCATCAACTCACGCGCGAACTGTAAATCCGTCTCGTAGGCGATCTGGATTGAGATTTCGTTCCACACGTACGATGAGCCGCCTCCGCCAAAATTCATCACTTCCGAGGAGAGCACGAGGCTGTTTGGCACGGTCACGACACGTCCAGAGGGCTGGTTTGATGAGACCAGCTCTCCGTTGATTTCCCACAGCGTCGTCACGAGAAAGTCCACCTCAATGACGTCGCCTTTTGCCTCTCCGATGCGGACTCGGTCGCCGACTGAGTACGGTCGCTTGACCATGATGTACACCCATGCTATAAGCGACAGGAGCGGTTGTTGGAGTGCGAAAGTAACCGCGAAGCCGAGAACACCGAACGAAAAGAGAAGGCCCACCCAGTATTCTGTCAGGACCCCCAGCGTCGCGATGAGCCAGACGACGCCGAACAGGAGCCGAAGGATGTTCCGGGCATCATGAGCCCGTCGTTTGGATGCGGCCCGGCTGAAAGAGTGATAGATGAGTCCGTATACACCGTACAACAGCGCGGTCACGCCGACCACGAGGAACACTTTTGAAACCACGAACGAAGTGGAGTATCCCAACACGAACGGGAAATCTGCGAGTGCTTCCGTCGCGGGTGCGAACCCACCAACAGCAATGCAAGCGAGGCCAAAAACGACCGCGAAAGCGGAGACGGGGCGCTTCACGGATACACCTCACGCGGCACCAGCAAAACAGTTGCGCTACAAGCAGGTCTCGAGGTTGCCTATCGTCGGTGGAGCTAAACGTTATTCACAGCAAGCAGTGCGCGAACAGACCCAACTGTCGTCGTGAAAACGACGGCTGATTGAACTGGTTCGTTCTATTATCAGTGCTATAACAGGTTCGAACTCGGTACCTGTCGACTGAGGTAGCGGCTGCCGTCGAAAGACGAGTGATTATTTCATTGTGGCCACTCGAACTAATACCAATGGCCTCTATCCCGATGGTGTTACGACAGATACGGCGGGCGCGGCGTGAGGCAACAGATTCGCAAACGATTGCTCAGTTCCGGGAATACGAACCGGTATATAGAGAGATACTGGCGGCTGTCGAGACCGCTGGTGGCGAAGATGCGCTTGATGAGGTACGCGATTGGCTCCTTGAGTGGACCGACCGGAATCAGAGACTTCCTGAGCCAGTAGTCCTGCAAGAACACGCGAGAGACGTCCTTGCGGAACGCGGTGTTGACATTCCTGGCCAGTTACAATCTTCGTAGATTCACGAGAACACTCCGTTCAGTCGCTCTCTCACATTTAGTGGACTTATCTCCTCTGACCGTGGCTCACCGAGCAGTTTGGCGCTATTCTGTTTTTATTCTTCCACTGAGATTCGTCGGCTCAACTAGTGGGTGGAGCCTGTGCCATC
>SL_4KL_010_BRINEDRAFT_10001001_pt1 | contig 15368 bp, 8 predicted proteins | sample SodLak_010_BRINE_2_FD_10664 | JGI IMG/M metagenome (IMG submission 10664)
GACGGCGTGGAGCGCTTTATCCGAAAAATCGGGCCGTACGACAGGTATGCGGTCAACTGGGGCTACCGAGTGATTCCCGATGCGGAATCGCCCGAGGATGAGATCCCAACGCTGAATGAGTGGATTCTTGAGAAGGCGGACGACCCGATGTACCGCTTTGGGCAATCTACCGGCTACGATCCATCGGCACAGACCGAAACGCTCTCGGATGATCCGGTTCAGGCCTCAACCTATGGCATGAAAAACCTGCAGGCGGTAACGCCAAATCTGGTGGAGTGGACATCGCGTCCCGGCCATGGTTATGACGATCTTGAAGAGATTTACGGCGAGCTGATCGGCCAGTGGAGTCGTTATGTAAATCATGTGATAACCAATATTGGCGGTGTGCATATGGAGCGAATTGCAACCGATCAGGATGGGAATGTGTACCGACCGGTGGATCGCGACTATCAACAAAAAGCGATGCAGTTTATGAATGATCACGCATTTTCAACCCCGGAGTGGTTGTTGGATGAAGGAATTCTGCGAAATATCGAGCACGCCGGTGCCATTGAGCGAATACAAAATCTCCAGGGACGACATCTCTCGAATGTGATGGCATCATCCCGAATGATTCGCCTGATTGAAGATGAAGCATTTCGGGGAGATGACGCCTATACCGTTATCGAAATGCTGGAGGATCTCAGAAACGGAATCTGGAGTGAACTATCGAACGATGAGCCGATTGATGTCTACCGCAGAAACCTGCAGCGCACCTATTTGAACAGTGTGAAAACTCTTATGGAGAGCGATGATAGTAGCGTTGATGGAAGTGACATCAAAGCACTTTTGCGGGGCGAACTTCGCTCGCTGGATCGTGCCATTGAGAGTTCCGTAAGCGGGGCACCGGACCGGGTTACACAGGTGCACCTGGAAGATGTACAGGAACGAATTGAGTCGATTCTGGATGCCTAAATGATAAAACAGAAACTCAACTGCCGGGAGGTTACTTTCGGCAGGTGGTTTAAATGTTCAGCTTCAACCCAATCAAGCCGAAATTAATCCAGGAGAAGTTATAGACTTGGTCTACATCGGCGCCGCCTTCAAGAACACGGTAGCCGGTGTAGAGGCTCCAGTTATCTGTAATGTCATAGTTCAGGGTTAACGATGCATCAGTGGCCCGGCCTTGTGAGGCGGCCAAAGATTCTGCATCGAGGGCGAGAGAGAACCGGTCACCAAACTGCCGTTCTGCATAGATGTGCAGCAGTGGCACAAAACCGATATCGGTACTTGAATCACTGCGATCCGGCTGGGTAAGCTCCACTTCCGCGTCACGAATCAACCCGGCCGCCCCGGCGCCAAGCGTCCAGTTGTTGCGGTCGTAAAACGTATATCGATAGGTGAACCGGTAGGTGTTAAACTTGTAGAGTCCATCTGTTGGGGTGTCGGGAGCGAAGGTGGTCTCTTCGAAAAATACCGGCTCATCAAATTGTCCCGTCCCAATTTTACGAATAGGGGCAAACAGCACCCGAAAGGTATGGCGATCATTAAACGTAACGTTGAAACGGAGCCGAAGGTAGGGAATGGCATCAGTGCCGATGAGGTCAAGCATGTCGAAGTCAGTTCCGCCATCGTTGGGAATCCGCACATCGTTTTGGCTAAACCAGAGTGCCCCGGATTCGGCTTCAACAGTGAAATTTTGTGCTTTTACACTCTCTTGTGGAATCAGAAAAAGGGCAGTTGTTAAAATAATAACGAGCGCAGATGACGAAATGGCTTTGCGAATAGTCATAATGAATGTCTTAAGTGTTTGTAGAAGAACCTCCCAAGCCGCTTGTTTCGTTCAACCCGGTTCGGTCGGTTTAAGATCTCTTTTGCGCCGGTGTAGATCCCTGGCTCGGATCATCCGAGATGCGCTTTGGCAAAAAGCCGTCGGGATAACCGGTTACGTAATCATCCCCAAAAAGTCGGTTGTGGATAGATGTGTTTTTGTACACCTCGTAATCAAACTTCCCGACTTTTCGGTAGTAGAGGGTGATGAATGAGGAGGTCATTACAATAAATGTGGAGTAGAGAATGGCGATCCAGAGCATTTGGCTCTCTACCGGATCGGTAAAACTAAGCAGAATAATAGCAAAGGCGATCGGCCCGTTTTGAATGCCGGTTTCCAGGGAGATGGCCCGCTGAAAAATGGGGGAGAGTCTGAAAAGCCGCGACATCCAGTAGCCAAACAGAAAACCGAGAAGGCCAATCAGAATTGCGGAGATGTAGATCTCTTTGGGAGTTTGCAGAAGCAGGCCGGTGTGGCGGATAAACGCCGTAAGAATCAGAAATAGAATAACAATGATTCCCATAAACCCGGCAGTATCTTCCGCCGTTTTTGCCCAAACTCTCGATTTAGCCCGGAGGATCATCCCCATAATAACCGGGACCAATACCAGCAGCAGCGAACCTATAATATTGGCTGTAGGGATAACAAATTCGGCATCGGTTCCAGCCGCCTGCATCTCAGCACTAATCTGTTGCGTAAAGCCGGATGCGTAAAACTCGAGCAGAATCGGCATCATCAACAGCGCTAAAATAGTGGAGGCTGTGGTCATGGCGATACTCAACGCCACCGAGCCGCGCGCAAAATAGGCGAACATGTTGGAGGTGCTTCCGCCCGGCAGACAACCGATTAAAATCAGCGCAATGGCGTAGGCGGGAGGAAGATCAAAATATACAGCCAGGCCAAAGGCAAACAACGGCATCAACCCAAACTGCGACAAAAACCCGATTAATATTCCTCGGGGATATCGAAGCACGGTTTTAAAATCATCAATGGTCAGGCTTGCACCCATCCCGAACATGATGGAAAAAATCATCACGGCGAGCAGCACCTGATCCAGCGGGTAGAGAAGCTGAGTGGTAAATTCCATATCTACGCTGTCCTCGCGGGTTCGGGGTTGTAAATTTCTTCGATCACGTCAGCGTGTTTGTCATGAATAACGTGACGCTTCATTTTAAACAGGCTCGTAAGTTCCTCACCCACGTTAAAATCGTTTTTCAGCAACCTGAAATCGTGAATAAGTTCAAAATGTTTGAACCCATTAGCTACGTTGATGCTACTCTTAATCTCATGCTGTATAATTTCACGGGCGTCTTCATTCTTGGACAGATCCTCAAGGCTTTCAACATCAAACCCTTTGTGTTTAAACTCAGATAGGGTAGGGACAATCAATGCGCTCACATTTTTTTGATCCTGCCCCACAATAATGCAGTGTTCGATATAAGGGCTCTGCGTTAAACGCATTTCGATCGGTTCCGGCTCCATATTCTCCCCGCTCGACAGTACAATCGTTGACTTGGACCGTCCCAGAATTTTCAGGCAGTCGTTGTAAGTTATCATCCCCAAATCACCGGTTTTCAGCCAGCCGTCCCGGATGGTTTTTTCGGTTTGATCAGGATCGCGATAGTACCCCTTCATTACCTGCGGGCCTTTTACATGAATCTCACCACGGCGGCCGCGACCTTCATCTGGGAGGCTGCTGTTAGGATAGATGGTATCTCCAGACTCCATATCTACAATCCGAATTTCTGTGTCTTCAAGAGCGGGCCCCACGGTTCCAATAACGATATTTTCTTCCAGGCGAACGGCAATTACCGGGGAGGTCTCAGTCATCCCATACCCCTCGAGAACAGGAATGCCGATAAAATTAAAAAATCGGTCGATCTCCACGGGCAGAGCTCCGCCACCCGAAACAGTAGCTTTTAATGAGCCACCGGCGCTCATCCGAACCGGTTCCAGCACGGCGACGTTAAAAAATCCATAAAATGGAGTTACAACTAACCACCGAAGAGCATGAAGGGGAGCTAAAAGTGTGCGCTTAATTTTAGAAAAAGGCTCCAGTTTTAAATCTCGTCCGGTTAGAAAAAACTGCGAATTTTTATACTGTCGGCTTAAAAAATAGGCGGTATGGAAAAGCAGCTGACGCATTGGGTGAGATTCCCTAACCTTCTTCAAAATCTTCTGGTAGAGACTTTCCCACAGCCTCGGCGCCGAGCCCATAAATGTAGGTTCCACATTCTTCAGGTCATCCGCCAGGTAGCGAACATTTGAGTAGTAGGTGCATACGCCACACGTAATCGAAAACATTTCAAAAACGCGCTCAAAAATATGCCAGACCGGTAGAATGGAAAGCAACCGATCCGTACAGTTCAATTCAATCGGAATCGCCTTCACCTGAGAAATCATATTGGCGTGTGTCAACATCACACCTTTCGGTTTACCGGTTGTGCCCGATGTGTAGATCAGCGTAAACAGGTCGTCCGGTTTAATGTTGGAAATCCGCTCCTCAACTTGTCGATCCCCATTATTTCTCAGCGCTTTCCCATGTTCTATAACATTGCTGAGCTCATGAACACCATCGGGAGCATCCGAATCCGGATCCAAAAGAATAAGCGTTTTCAACCCGGGAATGTCATCGCGGAGATTCAGAACCCGATCCAGAAGCTTTTGGGTCTCCACAAACGCCACAGAAATTTCGGCGTGATTTATAATATAGGTGAGTTCGCTGTCGGTAACATCACGTCCTCGCGGTACATCGGCAGCGCCGCAGAGCTGTACGCCGTAATCGGACAGTATCCACTCAAACCGATTATCGCCAAAAAGCCCAACATGATCGCGGGCATCAACCCCCATCTCAATAAGCCCGGTGGCGAGATTTACCCCCCGTTCATAAAGCTCTTTAAATGAAACAGGTTCCCATTCAAGCTCTTCTTTACGGGTGGCAAAAGCCGGAAGCGAACCGTAACGGTTTGCCGCCTCGCGGTACAGTTCAGCCAAATTTTCAGCTACAATTCTATTTTCCATAAATTAAAGAAGGGCTTCATGAGAATACTGATCCGTTCTACACCCTAAAGTAGACAATCAACGTTTGTTAGCGTACGAATATACTTTTCTAAGCCATAAAATTAAATACTGATTTTTTCTGCCGGGTGAACAAGCTTAACAGCTGAGAATTTGGACTCCAAATCGTAACCGCCAAAATTTACATTTTAAAACACCAATTAAGCCGATGTCAATTCCCACAATTCCACAAATTCCCCCTTCCTGTGGTCCGGCCGTTTCGTTTTGCTTGATGGTTTGGTCACCCTTCGCTGAATTCGTTTCACCTTTTTGTATCGCGAATTATTTTCCAGCTCTTTTTCTACGGGGTGATGAACGTCGACACCGGCAACCTCAGCAAAATTAGAAAACAGGATAACAAGGCTCCCTTTTTCATTCAGATGATTTTTGGCCTCATCAAAAAACCGCTCAAACAGCCCTTTCTCATAATAAATTGCCCTATCCAACCCGGAAATCTCTTTCTCAGCCGGCAGCCACGGCGGATTAAAAACAATCAGGTCTACGGTTTCATCTACATTCTCAAAGAGGTCTGATATCTTCACATCAAGCTTATCGCTCAAGCCCAGTTTATCCGCATCATCCCGGACCGAAATCACAGCATTTGGGTTGATGTCGGTTGCAATAAGCTTTTCAAACCCACGCTCCAACAGTTGGAAACTGAGCACACCACAACCGGTCCCGATATCCAGCGCGGATGATTTCACCTTTCTCTTCTTTTTAAGCCAATAATCAAACAGGTAGAGATGGTCGTGCCGGGTGGGGAAATAAGCTCCGTAATAGGGGTGAAGTTTGTGTTTCAGCCCCGGGTACTTAATTCCGTTGATATACCACTGCCAAGAGCTGTTCAGTCCCTGGACTTTTGGAAAAGGGAGAAGGAAATCCTCCATGTCGGGGTAGAGCTTTTCCAGCCATCCGATCTCCGGCGATTTTTGCAGAGCAACTCTGTTTTTTTTGATGGGCGCCAACAACCGGTTTGAGGCTTCATGATACTCCGTTCGCCGATTGCGGTACTCTTTAAAATCCTCCTTTTGATGATCGCCAATCACCTCTTTCCGGAGCTTCGACAGAACATCAACCCCAACAGAAAACCGGTCGGCAACCACAACATATTCCCCGGCGCGCACTGTTTCGATAGCTTTTGCTGCAGACTCCTTATTACCCACAGTCGGCAGCTCTTCACTGAATTCAATCGGAGTGGGGCGGTTTGGGCTGATATTTTTAAAATCACTGCTCATAATTTGTTGGGGTTTGTGGGTTAGAAGGCTTTGAAAACACAATAATACTTCGACTTCATTCGTCGCTCTGCTCCTCATTGCGCCCGAGTGTAAGCCGGTCTTGTTTCCGGGCCCGATACTTTGGGGCGAGGTGGAAGTCGAAATGTACTGCTTTAAGGTTTGTCAAAGCCTGCTATTATAAAACTGACTGCGGCGTAATGTAAAAAAATGTTCATCAACCCTTAGCAGTACTTCTGTCAAATCGTAATCACTCACTTTTCGTAAAAATATAAGGGCTATTTATCAGATCATTTAAAAGTAAAAAATCAAAAATGTATATTGGCCTAATCAACCGACATTCTTTTACAGTAGCAGACATACTTTTTTTGTATGATAACGAACTAAGATGTTAGGACAACTTCAAACCAAAACCTTTTTGTGATGGGAAAAAAGAATACGAAAGATGTGATCAACGGAATTTCTCGCAGAGATTTTCTCGGCAAAACCGCGGCGGCGGCAGCCGGAATATCTATTCTGCCAAGCTATGTAATCAGCGGTTTGGGTTACAAAGCACCAAGTGATAAGCTTAATATAGCCTGTGTTGGAGTCGGTGGGCGCGGATTCGGCGTCATTAGGCAGATTGAAGAGACAGAAAATATTGTAGCTCTGTGTGATGTAGACTGGCGATATTCCAAAGAGGCATTTGATCACTACCCGAACGCAAAGAAGTATTGGGACTGGCGTAAAATGTACGACGAAATGGGCGATGATATTGACGCCGTAGTGGTGGCCACTGCCGATCACACCCACGCCACCGTTGCCGCTCACGCCATGACGATGGGGAAACATGTGTACGTTGAAAAACCACTTACGCACACCGTTTATGAATCACGACTGCTTACAAACCTCGCTGCAGAATATAATATAGCAACCCAAATGGGCGACCAGGGCGCCTCGGGCGAAGGAATAAACCAAATGGTAGAATGGGTAAGAGACGGCGTGATTGGTGATGTACGAGAAATTGAGGCCTTTACCGATCGGCCGATTTGGGCACAGGGTTTAAATACCCCGGAGGAGGAACAGCCAATTCCCGACACAATGGATTGGGATCTGTTTATTGGGCCGGCTCAAATGCGTCCCTATAACGAAATTTATACGCCATGGAATTTCCGCGGCTGGTGGGATTTTGGAACCGGAGCACTTGGCGATATGGCGTGCCACATTCTGCACGCCCCATTTAAAGCACTTGAGCTTGGCTACCCAACAAAAGCGCAGGGAAGTTCAACGCTACTGCTGAAAGATTCTGCCCCTACAGCTCAAAAAGTAAAACTGACCTACCCGGAGCGCGAAAGCAGCTTTGGACATCTGCCTGAAGTAGATATTCACTGGTACGATGGCGGTATCAAACCAAACAAACCGGAAGGCTGGCCTGAGGGTAGAAATATGAATCATCGCGGAGGAGGGGTGCTATTTCACGGATCGGAAGATACCCTTGTTTGTGGTTGCTACGGGTCAGATCCCTGGTTACTCAGCGGCAATGAGCCCAATGTTTCGAAAACTGAACGGCGTGTTGAAGTAGACGGCGTTGAGGGTGAGGCGGCCCACGTTATGGATTGGGTTCGTGCCTGCAAAGAGAGCCCGGAAAGCCGTACCGAGTGTAAATCATCTTTCGATGAATCCGGACCATTTAACGAAATGGTTGTGATGGGAGTGCTTGCCGTTCGCCTACAAAACCTGAACAAAGAGCTGGAATGGGATGGAGAAAATATGGAGTTCACAAATATCTCCGACAGCGAAGAGCTCACTATTGTTGAAAAAGATGGGTTTGAAATAGAAGATGGCCATCCAACTTTCAGTCGCGATATGACCGACCCAATGAATGCAAAAGAGTTTGCAGAAGGGTTGATCAAAACAGATTATCGGGATGGCTGGACGCTGCCGGATATGCCTGCATAATTATTAGCTTATAACCTGAGCTCGATTATTAAATTTTTTCAATGGACAAGTCTTCCGCCGGCTGGCGGAGAGGTTTAGAGGGGTGTCCAACGAAATCTTTCTCCTGCGTCCCCGCGACACTGCGGTTATACTTGTGCTGAATTTATTTCAGTATCAAAGGGGAATTGATATCATAAATGATTTATAGTTATTAATTACAACCGGGCCGATACATTTTTGTATCGGCCTTTTTTTTTGTGATCAGTCAAGTGCTGTTAATGAAAAGATTTGCAAGTTGTGTAATATTTTTGGATTCAATGGGTTTCTCTTTAAGAGTTTGTATTCTCATATTGTGAAAAATTCTTCAGCTATATATCGAGCCATCACCAAAATTACAGCAATTCTGCTGTTGATGGCATTTTTAATTCCAACCGGTCTGCAGGCAAAAGATCTGGTTGAATTTTGTATGATGGAGATGAGTAGTCATCAAACGACTCAAACCACCACTTCTGATTCAAACCATCATTGCGATACAGAGCCGGCTGAAGAGCAAGAAGACAACCAAGAGCATCCAAGCTGCGACTGGGGATTTATCTGTGCCTGTAATATTGGGCAAAGTCAGCTCAGTGATAAAGATTGGGTTCCCACTCATAAAGATGCTGAAGTAACTCTCTCTGAAAGTGAAACACACTTTCCATTTTTCACATCTACACGAGAAATTTCTGCCGATCAACAGCCTCGAATCGGCGAACATGATCCACCTCTCTGGCTTCTCTACGATACCTTTTTGATGTAGCCCACCACTTTTATTGGGAAGGAAACAGGTCCCCCTTCGAAGGGGGATGATAAAATGCGTTCAGCATTTTATCCGGGGGATGTTGACGGAGCGTTGAGTTAGTAAAAAATTTATTAAAGACTCACAGCCTTTGCTAACACACCCCTAAATCCCCTCTCCCCGAATGATCGGGACGCAAGCGCAAGAGGGGACTTTTGATCCTTGCCCCAACCCAACACCACCAAACCCAAAAACCAACACAATACCACTTTAAAGAGTCCTGAAGCTGTCCAATAAGGGCGTCATTCCGCACTTGATGCGGAATCTCCAAACATTGATATAGATAGGAGATCCCGGATCAAGGTCCGGGATGACATCATGGATAATTTATTATCAATAACACGCCCTTTTTTGCACAGCTTCAGACAGAGGGTGAGTCCTCAAGACTAAAATCTTCCCGAACTATCGGGACTTGGAAAAACATTCAGCATGACAAACAAACTCATACGTTTTTTTCTCGAAAATAAACTCATCGCACTACTGCTATTTTTAGCACTGGCGGGTTGGGGAATTGCCACGGCTCCTTTCGACTGGGATATTGATTTTCTGCCGCGTGATCCCGTTCCGGTGGATGCCATTCCCGATATCGGCGACAATCAACAGATTGTATTTACCGAATGGGAGGGGCGATCGCCGCAGGATATTGAGGATCAGATCACCTATCCGCTGACGACCGAGCTGCTCGGCCTGCCGGGCGTGCGTACTGTTCGCAGCAATTCGATGTTCGGGTTTTCATCCATCAACATCATTTTTGAGGATGATGTGGAGTTTTACTGGAGCCGTTCGCGAATTCTTGAAAAGCTGAATGCACTGCCCGGCGGTACTCTGCCTGAAGGTGTACAGCCCGCACTGGGCCCCGACGCCACAGCGCTTGGACAGATTTTCTGGTACACGCTTGAGGGTTATGACTCCGATGGCAATCCAACCGGCGGATGGGATCCGCAGGAGCTGCGATCAATCCAGGATTTTCAGGTGCGCTATGCGCTCTCGGCCGTGGATGGAGTGGCAGAAGTGGCCAGTATCGGCGGCTACGTAAAAGAGTACCAGGTGGATATCGACCCGGTGGCGATGCGGGAGTTTGGTGTAGATGTGAACCAGATCGCCGAAGCTGTTCGCAAATCGAACCTGGATGTGGGCGCCCGGACCATTGAGATGAATCGTGCCGAATATGTGGTGCGTGGACTCGGTTATATCGAGTCGCTGGAGGATCTGGAAGAGAGCGTGGTTGCCACAGTGGAGAACACGCCGGTTCGAATTAAAGATGTGGCGCACGTGGATCTGGGGCCGGCTCAGCGACGTGGTGCTCTCGATAAAGCCGGGGCCGAAGCGGTGGGTGGAGTAATTGTTGCCCGCCACGGTGAAAATCCACTCGAGGTTATCAACAACGTAAAAGAAGAAATTGAAAACATCGCCCCGGGACTGCCGTCCAAAGAGCTTGCTGACGGTTCCACGTCGCAGGTTAAAATCGTGCCGTTCTATGACCGTACCGGGCTGATCTACGAAACGCTCGGCACGCTGGAGGAGGCTCTTTCTCTGCAGATTCTGATCACCATCATCGTCATTATTATTATGGTGATGCATCTCCGCACCTCGTTTATAATATCGGCGCTGCTTCCGCTCGCTGTATTGATGAGCTTCATTCTGATGAAATATGTGGGCGTTGATGCCAACGTGGTGGCCCTGGCCGGGATCGCCATCTCGATAGGTACCGTGGTGGATATGGGGATTATCCTCACCGAGAATATGCTCAAACACATCGAGGAGAAGAATCCGGGAGAGGACCTGCTCGAAACAATCTACCGCGCCACCGCTGAGGTGAGTCCGGCCGTAATTACCGCGCTTATGACCACCATCGTCAGCTTCCTGCCCGTATTCATGCTGGAAGCGCAGGAAGGACGGATGTTCGGCCCGCTGGCGTGGACCAAGACTTTTATTTTGATTGCTGCCCTGGTGATTGTCATTACCCTGATTCCTGCATTCTCCCACTGGCTTTTTTCACAAAAAATCAGCAAACGTAAATGGAAAATTTTCTGGAACGGTGTGATGATCGTCGCCGGACTGTTCATCGCCATTACCCTCTACGGCTGGGGCGGTTTGATTCTTATAGCGCTCGGGATCAACAACCTGGTGTCGGTCTATCGTGAGGAGTATCAAGCCTGGTCACCATGGGTGAATAACATCATTATTCTGCTGGGTGTCGCCTGGCTGCTGGCGGGGCAGTGGCTCCCGCTCGGCCCGGAAAACCCGGTTACGTTCAGCCTGATTTTTATACTGCTGTTGGTTGGCCTGATATTCGGCCTCTTCTGGCTATTCATGAAATATTACGAGCGCATTCTCGATTGGTCGCTCCGCAACAAAGCGGCCTTCCTCACTCTTCCGGTACTGATTCTGATCTTCGGCCTCATGAGCTGGCGAGGCTTTGATACCACCTTCAGTTATGTGTCTGACGGATTCAATACAGTAGGCATCGAAATCGAAGAGACCTCGTTTTGGTCGGCTGCTGATGAACATTTTCCCGGTCTTGGACAGGAGTTTATGCCTACGCTTGATGAGGGATCATTCCTGCTGATGCCCACTGCTATGCCGCACGCCGGAATGGAGGAGTCTCTGCAGATGATGCGTGAAATGGATATGCGTATTGCGTCCATTCCTGAAGTTGAAACCGTAGTTGGGAAAATAGGACGTGTGGAATCGGCACTTGATCCTGCTCCGATCTCGATGTTTGAGAATGTGATCCAATATAAGAGCGAATATAAAACGAATGAGCGTGGACAACGGGTTCGGTTCAAAACCGAAAACGGGGAGTTTGTTCGGGATGATGACGGCAACCTGATACCCGACCGGGGTGGCCGCTACTACCGTCAATGGCGTGACCATATCCAGGATCAGGATGATATCTGGACAGAAATTCTGCACGCATCGGATATTCCCGGAGTTACGTCTGCCCCGAAACTGCAGCCGATTGAAACACGGCTGATTATGCTTCAAACCGGAATGCGCGCCAATATGGGCGTTCGAATCAGCGGACCCAACCTCGATGTGATCGATGAATTTGCCACAGCCCTCGAGCCGGTGATCCGTGATGTAGATGGGGTTCGTCCCGCTTCGGTATTTGCCGATCGGGTTGTAGGAAAACCGTATATCGAAATCGATATCGACCGTCAGGAAATTGGCCGGCATGGACTTACGATCCAGGATGTGCAGCAGGTAATAAGCACGGCGATTGGCGGACAAATGCTGGGTATGACCGTGGAAGGCCGTGAGCGATATCCGTTGCGGGTACGATATGCACGGGAATACCGCAACTCACCGGAGATGATGGAGCGTGTTCTCGTTCCGTCACCCGATGGGAGCCAGATTCCGCTTGGACAACTTGCCGAGATCCGCTTCGAAACCGGCCCGATGAACATCCGAAGTGAAAATACATTTCTGAGTGCCTACGTCACGTTCGATGGACAACCCGGCCATTCGCCGGTAGACCTGGTTAATCAGGTTCGTGAGCATTTGGATCACAATATCAGTGAAGGGTCTCTGGACGTCCCGGATGGAATCAGTTACACGTTTGAAGGAGAATTTAAAAACCAGCAACGTGCTACCGATAGGTTATCGGTTGTGCTGCCCATCACCCTGCTGATCATCTTCCTGATCATCTATTTCCAGTTCCGGTCTTCGCCCACTACGATGATTGTTTTTTCCGGAATAATACTGGTCTGGGCGGGCGGATTTATCCTGCTCTGGCTCTATGGCCAGGACTGGTTCTTCAACTTCTCGATACTGGGCGTGGAGATCCGCGATTTCTTCCAGATGGGAGTGATTAATATGAGTGTGGCGGTCTGGGTTGGATTCCTGGCTCTTTTCGGAATCGCGGTGGATAACGGCGTGGTGATGGCCACCTACCTCGATCAGCTCTTCGAGCGCAAGAAACCGCAGGGACGCGAAGGCATTTACGCCACAGCCATCGAAGCCGGAATGCGCAGAGTTCGACCCTGCCTGATGACCACCGGTACCACCCTGCTGGCCCTGCTGCCGATTCTGACGTCATCCGGTAAAGGATCCGAAATCATGATCCCCATGGCGATCCCGATCTTTGGTGGTATGCTGATACAAGTACTGAGCCTGTTGCTCGTACCACTTTTATACGCAATGTGGAAAGAGTTTGAGTTGAGAAATGTGAATGAATTGGAGGAGAAAATATGAGTAGTGAAAAGGCAAAAGTGAGAAGTGAAAAAACTCCCCTCTTGGGCGGGGACAGGCGATGGTGCGTTCAGCGTAATCGTCAGGGGTGGGTTTACGAGGCGTTGAGTAGGGTCATTGACCATTCAAGGCACCTTGCCCCCGCAGAACACACCCCTAAATCCCCTCTCCCCGAAGGGTCGGGACGCAAGCGCAAGAGGGGATTCCCTGTGGCGGTTGCTCTATTGGTTGCCTTTTTCGTCGGAGCTTTCACAACCTCGTTACATGCTCAGAGTTCTGAAACATCAACCAATCAGATGAACACCCCTCAGGTTGAACCAGGAATATCTGGTTCAACCATCTCTCCGCCAGCTGGCGGAGAGATTTCTGACTACCCTCAACTCGAAGAGTATATACGAATTGCCATAGAAGAGAACCCGGAGCTCCATTCCCTGCGTCATCTTTATGAAGCGGAGAAAGACCGTTCACGGGAAGTAGGTGTGCTGCCGGATCCGGAGTTGACTGTGATGTACGATTTCAACCCGATGATGTCTGAATCCCAACTGGGACGCTTTTCGGTGTCGGCGATGCAGATGTTTCCGTGGTTTGGATCGCTTGGAACGATGCATGATGCGCAGCGGGCTGCTGCAGAAGCGGATCGGGCACAAATCGATGTTCGTCAGCTCGAGATACTGCGTGATCTGCAAATCGCCTGGTTTGAGATTGCTAAAGTTGAACAGCAGATACGAATTGTGAATGATCAGATTGAGCTGGTTCGGGAGCTGGAAAATCTTGTGGAGATTCGGTACGAAACCGGAGGTGCTGCACAGGCAGATATTTTGCGAATCCAGATGGAGGAAGAGCGGCTCAAAAACCGAATCGAAAATCTGGAAGATCAGCTCATACCACTAAAAGCCAACTTTAATGAATATCTGAACCGTACGTCTGACTCGTATGTAGAAACCACCGAGCAGATAGAAACGCAAGAGTTGCTTTACAGCGATGACCAAATCCATCAGTTGGTACGGGCAGAAAACCCCCGGTTTGATGGAATTGAATCCCGCGGAAATGCACTCGATCAGCAGCAGCGAGCTGCACAGCTTGACGGTCGACCATCCTTTGGGCTCGGCCTGGAAGTAATGGGCCGCGATTTCGGGCCGATGTCGATGTTTCCCGATGCTACCGAGAGCTTTATAGGGATGGCAACGGTTCGTCTGCCCATTTTTCGTTCTCGTACACAATCTCAACAACAGCAAATTACCAGCCGAAAGCGTGCGCTCGACTCTGAACTCCTTCAAACCGAAAACCGGCTTTCTAGCGAAGTGGAATCGGCACTGGAAGAGCTGAGAAAATCAGAACGAAATTTGCGGCTGCTGGACGAAGAACTCGTTCCCCGCGCACAGCAGGCCCTCGATATCCTCCGTGATGAGTATTCCGTAGGCCGGGCACGGTTTGATGAACTCCTGCAAATTCAGCGCGAACTGCTCGACCTGGAGCTGGAGCGAATTGAAGCAGTTGTGGGTCAGAACAGGTCCGTAGTGCGGATTGAAAGTTTGATTGGGAGGACGGGGCAGTGAACAGTATTCAGTGTCAACAGTGTGTCAGACATCATAAAAGATTCCGACACACTGTTGGCACTGTTCACTGACACACTGTTTAACTGTAAAAGATTTAAATAATAAACACACAACACCATGAACATCACAAAATCACAAATTATCACATATACCGCCATACTGGTTACCGGGCTATTCCTCGGATGGCTGATCTTCGGCGGATCACATGATCATGACCCGCATGCCGGCCACGATCACGAAGTGACTACAGAAAACGGCGAAGAGGTGTGGACCTGCTCCATGCACCCATCCGTTCGCGAGGACGGACCCGGCTCATGCCCGATCTGCGGGATGGACCTGATTCCTGCATCCTCCGAAGAGCGCGAGGATGACTACAGCATGGTAATGACCGAAGCCTCCATGCAGCTCGCCAACATTCAAACCACGCCGGTAATTCGTGAGCGCCCGAAACGGGAATTGCATCTTCCGGGCCGTGTGGAGATTGATGAGCGGCGGATCAGCTATGTGACGGCCCACTTTGAAGGTCGCATACAGGATGTGGAGATCAACTATACGGGTGCCCCGATTCGCGAGGGTGAGGTGATGGCTACCATCTACTCTCCGGAACTGGTTTCCGCCCAGCGGGAGCTGCTGGAAGCAGTGAAGGTGAAGGATCGAAATCCCGGTCTGTATGAATCGGCCGTGCGAAAGTTTAAGCTGTGGGAGTTTACCGATGAACAAATTCAGGACATTGTTGACCGTGGTGAGGTGATGCGAAATATGGAAAT
>SL_4KL_010_BRINEDRAFT_10001002_pt1 | contig 15348 bp, 12 predicted proteins | sample SodLak_010_BRINE_2_FD_10664 | JGI IMG/M metagenome (IMG submission 10664)
TTCGATGACCCCGTCGTCTGTCGGCTGGTCGGGATCGGCGGTCGGGTCATCGCGTTCGCGAACCGTATTGAACACTCGTTCGACTGGTCGCCGAACGCTCGGTGTGCTGGTTATCCAGTTGACAGCTGGCCCGAGCAAATCGGCGACAACCGTGGGCTCGGTCACCCTATCTGGTGTCCAGAACTCGTCGAAGCCGCGGGCAAAGCCAGTCGCCGGGCGAAGGTACTCGTTCGGTGAGATGCCGTAGGTTTCGTAGCCGGCCGCCGAGAGGAGTTCAGGCAACAGCTCCTCCTCGCGCAACACCGGGGCTGTTGTCGTTGCACCGTGGTCTTTCGGGTACTTGCCAGTAAACAGTGAGGCGTGTGAGGGCACCGACCAAGGTGCCTGGGAAACAGCATCCGAAAACAAGGTTGCCTGAGCGGCAAACTCATCAAACGCTGGCGTTGTCGGCTTCTCGTAGCCGAGTGCGGAGACGCGGTCTGCACGCACCGTATCGAGAACGACGAAGATCACGTTCGGCCGGCCAGACATCGTCTGGATGTACAACGGTCTGCAAGTAAAGTCCCAGTATATTGCTTTGCTACTGTTCGTCGAATGTCAGCCCGGAGCCACCGGCAACGATCGCTGCACCAGCGATGATTGTCGCACCCAGCACGACGAAGTCGTCACTCGGTTCAAGATTACCCAGACTCGCTGCGACATCGACGACGAACACAGTAATGAAAACGCTCAGGATCGCGAAAACGAGCATCACGATTACGGCGACGATACTTGCTGCGAGCGCACCAAAGGAGTCGGTTAGTGACATCTGCGTCTCCTGATCTGGGCGTCTATCGTATAACTGCTGGAGAGACCGGTTCGGGGGACACCGTAGACGCTTTCCGGCCGGCCTGCCGACACAGTGTATGAATCTCAGCTTCGATGGGGAGCAACTCCACGCGGGGAGGCAGGCCCGCGAGCGGTTCTATGACTCCCGTGGCTACGGGCGTCCACACGACGGTGATCTCGTCCTCTCGCCAGTCGAAACAGCACATCTGTTGTATCGCGGTGATATCGACACAGTCCTCGACGAGCGAGACAGCACTGATCACTCCTTTCGGTCGTTTCTCGGCCTCCCAGCGGTCTCGGAAGTCGACTTTTTCGTCTACAAGGATCTTCGCGACAGGGGATTTTATCTCTCGCCGGTCACAGACAGCGATGGGCAGATTGATTTCGACGTGTACCCCCGCGGCCAGGGCCCCTGGGACGAGGAGATAGCCTACCGAATCACCGCTGTCAGTGAGCGAACTGACATCGCCACCAGCCAGCTCCAGGCACTCGCCAGTGTCGACGACGGAACGGGCGTACTCGCTGTCGTCGACGAAGAGAGTGAGGTGACCTATCTGGAAGTCGACGAGCGGAACGTCTCGGGATCGAGCGACCACGAGCTCTCACAGGTCGAGGGTGAGCTGCTCGCCGACAGAGTAGTCGTCTGGAATCCGCCAGCAGAGCTGCACGAGAACGCCTTCTACGGGCAGCGGTTGGATCAGGCAGGTGATCCAGTTCAGCTCTCGCTGGTCGAGGCGGCGTATCTCGAAAATGGGGGACTGCTCGCAGTGAAGGGAGGCAACGAAGCTGCCGAGGAGACGATCAGCGCTCGTGGTCGGGCTGTCGAAGGTGACCGCTTCGATCGACGGCTCCGGGTGTACAGCGCACTCCGACAGTCAGGTGTTGTCCCCAAAACAGGGTTCAAATTCGGGGCCGACTTCCGAACCTACGCTGATGTCGAAGATATCGAGAACCTGGGTCACTCGGAGCTTCTCGTCCGGGTTCTCGACGCCGACCACACCTTCGATCCGCGGGATCTGGCACTGGACGTGCGGCTTGCTCACGGCGTCAGAAAGACGATGGTGTTTGCGCTGGTCGGCGAGGAGTTCGACTGGCTCTCGGTGACCCGGCTCACGCCGTAATTACCGACATCCACGGTCTACTATCCTCACTGTGTGAGCTAACCGCTCGGTAATTCAAGAGACGTTTCGACAGTGCCGAGGACTGTGAACACGAGGAGACGAACTCGTCGTGGACCAGCGAGTGTCATGACTGCATCCGCGCTGTCGATCAGCCGGCGCAGTCGGACACTGATGAGATCCGAACTGTCTGACCGGCACCGGCAAGAGACACTGTTCGCTATGCGATGCGATCAGTCATCGTCACTCAGATTCTCTGTGGCTTCCTCAACTCTGTCTGCAGCCTCTCGAAGCGTCGAGGCGAGGGTACGTGCTTCGTCTGGATACAGCTTGGCGTGGTCGGCGTGTTGTTCGACCCGTTCCAAGTCCATGGGATCCAGTTCCATCGAGAGTTTGACGTGGCCTTCCTCTTCGACAGCGTCGACATCGAGCACTGTGATACCTTCGTTTTTCCAGTCGATCCCCGTAACCTCGCCCTGTAGGTAATCGAACGTCGTGTACGCTGTTACCTGGAGTACGCGCTGGCTCATGAGTAGTTATCAACTGTAATCGGCGTTGCATGGAGGTTTGACGATGCTGTACTCAGTTCACTCGGGGACAGATACCGGGACTGCTCTGCGTCGTGCAGAGACGTATCCTCGTAAGGGGTCTCTGTCTGATACGTGGTAACCATAGTCGACTCCCTGTCGGAGCGTTGGTTGAACACGTTCAACAAGTTGAAGCGGGTTACCCACGCGTCCGTCCCGGGAATGGTTTCCCAACCGTGTTCTGCGAATGCTTCTATCTTTTCGCGTCCATTGTACAGTTCCGCTTTCCAGTCGTCCTTTTTAACTAACATGCAGTATCACTAAATGTCCAGTTTTGTCCTCGAATGCTTCATCTCCGGACTATTATTCACATATAACAATCCCTCCTTGAAAGCATAAAACACTGACTGTTGAAATAATCAAAATACAAACGCGATCAGCAAACGCTCGTTCGATATAAGGATATATTCAATGAATATTAGGCCATACTTTGACTGATTCTGTCACTGAAAAATTGATGCTTGTAGGATTTCAGAACAAATGTCGTGTCGTATCAAGTTGATGTTGGATACTGGCTAATTGTCTCTCACGCGCGCGAAGCCGGGGATCAACTGATGGCAGTTCAAAAACACACAGTGAGAGTAGCAGGCATTCACACGTTTGCTTTCACCAGTCCAGCGCAAATGAAGCTCCGTAAAGCCCGACGTGCGGTTTAGTCGTCAGCAGAGGCCGCGACAGCGTTTGGTTCCTCGTCGTCGATGACCCATCCCTTCTCCGTCGCCACGTCGGAGACTTCCGGTTGGAACACCCAAGCCGACAGCAGGAGGATTGGAATCATCGTCAACCCGGCAACCGCGAATCCCCAGTGGAGATTCGGCAGCACCGCTGCAGAGAAAATCACCGGGTAGAACACACCGCCAGCAGATCCAATTCCGCCAACAATGCCGGCGACACTGCCCGAATCGTCGGGAAACATCGCAGGCACCTGCGCGAAGATTGCGCCCTCGGAGAAAGCACAACCCAGCCCAACAGCGAAGGCAGCAACGACAGCAAGCAGAAGTTCACCAGTCAGCCCGGCAAGCGTCATCGTGAACATCGTCAACACGACGTAGACGAGCGTGATGAACGTCCACTGGTTGCGGTACTCGCCCTCGAACCACGGGAGTGGCTCCCACTGGTTGCGGTAGAACAGGTCGCTGATCCAGCCACCAAGCGGGCGCAACAGGCCAGCAGCAATCGAGAACGTCGCTGCGAAGGCTGCTGCGATCTCGAGGCGTCCCTCGCCGAAGGCTTCGCGGTAGTACGTCGAGAGCCAGCCGTTCATTGCCAATTCGAGACCGAAGGTCATGATGTAGGCAATCGAAAGCACGACTGCACCGTAGCGGCTGGAAACCCACAGCCACTGCTTGAAGCTGACGCCCTGTTTCGTTGCCTGGCGTTTCTCCTCGCTCTTTGCTGCCTTACCGAAGATGAGGTAGGTGAAGCCGACAATGATCGAAGCCACGCCCGTGTAGAAGAAGGCCGCTCGCCAGTTCGTGTCGAAGATCGGTCCAGAATACCCCGTGCCAAAAAGCGTTGGCAGAATCAAAAGTGAGCCCAGCCCGGCACCCGCGTTGCCGATCCCCGCGAAGATCCCTTCTGCCGTGCCGAGTTTCTCTTCTTCGAACCACTCCGAGACGTGGGCGATCCCAATCACGAACGTGATGCCAGCAAGCGATGCGACGATGCGTGAGGCAATGAACAGCTCGTACGTGTTGGTGAACGCCGATGCCATCGCCGCAATCCCGACGATCAGCATCGTCCAGAACGCCGTCACCGGCGCCCCGTACTTGTCGGTCAGTGGCCCGATGACGATCCGCCCCAGTGGCACCGCAATGATCGCCGCGCTCGCGACGATCCCCAGGTCTGCCACCGAGAGGCCGAACTCCTCGGCGATCCCCTCAGTGTACGGCGCGAACGAAAACCAAATCGTAAATCCCAGGTTGAACATCACCGTCGCCAGAATCAGATTCTTCCACTTCTCCGGAATCATGGTCTCACCCCGAGACAGACGTGACGGTTCTGGTACCGCAGTCGGTGTTCAGGTTTCGATTCGCCCAACATCTTCGCAAATAGGTTGCCAATCATTGTTTTGAAGCCGGATAGCCATACAATCATACGGTTGATAAGGGCTGCGGTTAATAAATGCCCAAATATTGAAGTACTCGAATGAGATTATCAAACTCTGTGAGAACAGCTACATAATTTTGTTTTCTAATAGATGAAATAAAATATCACCACCATTCGACGGAGATAGTTGAAGATGAAATCCGTTGGAAAAACGGTGATAGTTCGCCGCAGAAGGGCCCAGAATACTGTTTTTTCCACTAAGGCCATCACGGAGACATAATATGGGTGGAAGGATTAATATGTATTAAGATATTGCCGAAATTTGCCGTCTTGTGGGCTAGAAGCAGCATTCAGACCATTTAGTCGTTGTCTGCAGCAGTCTTTGACGATCGGACAGAGAAACAGGAATATCTGAAAATGTTGAACCCCGTTCGCCCGCGGATACAGCCACCTGACAACAACAGACTCCGAACCACACTGTAATCGTTCAAAAATAGCGTATTTTCGTAGAGGGCATTGGAATGTCCGCAAAAAAACCACATGGAAGAAAACATATGTAACAGAATCGTCGGTATTGGGGTTTGGAGGCCGACTGAACGGCGCCGCAGTAAGCGTTCGGTCTGTCATCACGAGCGTCGCTACTGGATAACTGAGTAACCGGGACAACCAACAGCAGGAATTCGTTGTGGGGTAGTGTCAGAGCATTGGTCAGCCGCTTACAAATCGACAGGAGGGATTGTACAAGTTTGACCGGTAGAAAGCGTCTGTTGGTGGCGAAGAGCCGACAGCGATCAAGAAGACACAGTTGACAAAAAGAAGCGATTCCCGCCTACTGTTAAGATTTGTAATATTCTGGGCCATCCCAAAGCAGTTATGTGTTCCTACCATAACAATAATAGCGAGAACAGACAATGAGCGATAACCGTACAGCCCGACAACCAAAACGTACTGACTCATCGGATACCGACGCTGACGACTGGCAGGAGACGACCTGTATGCGGTGTGCGGTCGGCTGTGGCTTGCTCCAGTGTGGCGAGGAGGCAGAGCTGACTGCTGTCCGTGGCAACCCGTCACACCCAGCGACTCGTGGTGCCGACTGCAAGCGCGGGGTTCGAGAAACACTCGATCCTGGCGGCCAGCGTCTCACCGAACCGCTCGTCCGTCGCGGTGGAACCCTTCAGCCAACAGACTGGGATACCGCAGTCGGTATCGTAACAACCCAGTTTCTTGATGCGGTTCGCACCGATTCCAGCAACATCGCTATCTTTGGCAGCGGTCAGCAGACAAACGAGGCAGCCTACGCGCTGGGAAAACTCGCACGCGGCGGGCTCGGAACACCGCATTACGACGCGAACACGGGTCTCTGTATGGCCTCGGCAGTCACGGCCTACGATCGGGCTTTCGGTGGCAACGCGCCGCCACCGACGTACGATGATATTCCTGCAGCCGAGACACATCTTGTCTGGGGAGCGAACCCAGCCACCGCCCACCCAGTCCTGTTCAACTGGATTGCCGAAAGCGTGAGCAACGACGGACAGCTTGTGGTCGTTGATCCCGTCAAAAGCGAAACAGCAGCACTTGCTGACATGCATATCCAGCCAGATCCGGGCGTTGATCTAGCGTTAGTACGAGGAGTAATCGCTCATGTCGTCGACAGCGGCGGTGTTGATACCGCATTTATTGAGGAAAACGCGACGGGGTATGAGCAGATGATCGATTCGCTACCAACTGTCCAGGAAGCAGCCGAGACAGCAGGCGTTGCTGTGGCGGATATCAAGAGGATTACCGAAGCAGTTGATGCAAAAACACTCCTCTACTGGGGGATGGGTGTCAACCAGAACGTGCAAGGGACAAAAACGGCCCGCGGCCTGATCGATCTCTGTCTCGCCACTGGTAATCTCGGTCCAGGAAGCGGACCGTTCTCGCTGACTGGCCAGGCCAACTCGATGGGAAACCGTGTCTGTGCCTCGAAAGAGAGCTGGCCCGGACACCGACCATACACCGATCAATCGGTACGAAAAGAAATCGCCGATCTATGGGATGTTCCCTTCAGTCGGCTGCCGGCCAACCGGGGCGACGGATTTGTTGGCATCGTCGACCGCATGACTCGCGGCGATATCGATCTCTGCTGGACGGTTGCGACGAACCCAGCCGCCGGGCTGCCAAATGCCGATCACGTCCGATCTGTGTTGGACGATGTCTTTCTCGTCGTGCAGGATGCGTTTCACTCTGAAACTGTCGAATGTGCAGATGTTGTGTTGCCAGCCGCAACGTGGGGCGAAACCACAGGAACGACGATGAACATGGAGCGTCGTGTTGCGCCGGTCTCTGCAGCGGTCGAGCCACCCGGAGATGCCAAACAGGATCTCGATATTATCGCCACTATCGCCAACGGAATTGAACCTGATCTTTTCGGTGAGCCCCCGCTCGACCCCAGCGAGGTGTTTGCTGAACTGCGATCGATAACTGCCGGCGCTCCCGCAGATCTCTCGGGAATCACGTATGATCGGCTACAGCAGGAGAGAGCCGTGCGGTGGCCCGCCGAGGAGATCGATTCCGAGGGTGGGTATCTGTACTACAACGGCGAGGACACGTGGTCGTTCGATACAGACAGCGGTCTGGCTCGGTTCTCGTCGGGCACACACGCAGGCGTTGCCGAACCGGTCGATGGGCAGTATCCACTCACCCTCACAACCGGTCGGGTCGAGGGCGTCTACAACACAGGCGTCCGAAACACCGAAACACTCACTGAAGGGCTACCGCGGGCTCGAATGCATCCGATGACAGTTAGTGAACATCTGCCCGCCTTCGAACGCGGGCGAACAGTCGTCGAATCCCGTCGTGGAGCTGTCACAGTCGTCGTCACGCCAGACGAGGGGGTGCAACGAGGACTTATTTGGTTGCCGATCCACAACTCGGCGGTCAACACGCTGACGCTCCCTGACTGTGATCCATCGTCCGACGAGCCAAACTACAAGCAGTGTGCAGTCAGAGTTCGAGCGCCAACCGAAACCGACCCCATCGCCGAAAGCGAGCAGGCTACCGGCGCGGTCGACGATTAACTGTACGAGCGTGGGATGGGGTCGTCACCAACGTGCTGTAACTAGTCCCCTTCCGCTTGTGACAGCTGTCCACCACCGGCGAGCTGACTGCTCAACGATTCCAGACAGGCGTCGACAGCATCCCGAACCTCGACAACATCACCGACAACTGTCACCGCAGGCGGGGAGATGTCCGCCCGCTGTGTGCGGTCACAGATTGTCGCGAGTGTGCCGGTGACGACCTGCTCGTCGTGGTAGGTCGCACGTTCGACCATCGCGACCGGCGTCTCTGGATCGAGGCCGCCGGCTTCCAGCGCTGCCGTGTTATCCGGCAGCCGGCCGACACCCATCAGGATGGCGAGTGTGCCGCCAGCCTCCACCATCGCCGCGAGTGCGTTCCAGTCGATCGCACTCTCGTCTTTCGTGGGATCTTCGTGGCCCGTGACGATCGACAGCGTCGAGGCGTGGTCGCGGTGGGTGACCGGAATGCCAGCGACACCCGGTGCTGCGATTGCACTCGTCACGCCGGGAACAATCTCGAAATCGACACCGGCATCAGCGAGATACTCCGATTCCTCACCGCCGCGAGCGAACACTGTCGGGTCGCCACATTTGAGTCGGACGATGCTTCTGCCCGCCGTCGCGTGCTCGATCATCAACTCGTGAATCTCTGCCTGGGTTGTGCGCTCGCCGTTCGGCCCGGGGCGTTTCCCGACATCGACGAGCGTCGCGGACTGCGGACACGAGGAGATGATCTCGTCGTGGACCAGGGAGTCGTGCATGACGACATCTGCACTGTCGATCAGTCGGCGTGCCCGAACGGTCATGAGATCCGGATCACCCGGGCCAGCGCCGACCAGATACACCGTTCCCGGCTGAGCGGTGCGATCAGTCATCGTCGCTCACCTCCCCGGTGGTTTTCGAACGGTGTGTCGCCGGTACGGCGAGTACGCGCTGGCTCATGATCAGTCATCTGCCGTTATCGGCGTTCCATCGGCTTTCGTCGGTGCTGGACTCTCTTCGTCAGGGTCGGCGAACGGATACCAGGACTGTTTCGCGTCGTTGAGACATGGATCCTCGTAGCTGGTTTCCTCGGGGTCAGTAATGACCGTAACTGCCTCGTGGCCAGTCTCCTCGACCCACTCGCGGAAACTCTGTCCGTCCTCACGGAGCGCAGCGAACGCCTGGATCAGATCCCTGATCAATCCCGGGACCTCGTCTGCCGGCACACGCTGGTGAACCCAGTCGATGAAAGCCGGTTCGGTGCCCATCCCGCCACCGACACCGACATCCAGCGCTTCGACCATTTCGCCGTCCTTGCGGGCGCGCATTCCCTGGAGTCCGATGTCGGCAATCATCGCCTGTCCACAGTCGGCCGTACAGCCCGAGTAGTGGATCTTGAGCTGGGTCACATCATCGGGCACCTCGACGTTCTCGCGCAGCCAGCGGAGCATCCAGGTGAGCCGCACTTTCGTCTCCGTCAAAGCGAGCGAACAGAACTCCGTACCCGTACAGGCCTGTCCACCGCGGACAAATGGGTTCGGCTCTGGGGTGTGCGTTTCGAGCAGTGGCTCGGAGAGCAGCTCAGAGACATTCTCGTCCGGGACGTCCATAATGAGCGGGTTCTGTCGCCGGGTGAGTCGGATCTCACCGGAGCCGTACTCACTGGCGAGGTCGGCGAGTGCGATTGCCTCTTTTGCAGTCAGCCGACCGACTGGTACGTTCAGCCCAACAAAGTTGAGACCGTCATACTGGTCGTGAATGCCGACATAGTCGTGTGGACCGTCATCGTTCGGGCGACCGGCGTTGTAGGTGTACTCCTCGCGGTAGTTGGTCCCGGCCGCCTCGGGCTCGAAATCCAGCCGCTCGACCATATCCTCGCGGATCTTCTCCGTCCCGTGTTCGTCGACGAAGAAGCGAGCGCGGTTTTTCGAGCGGTTCTCACGGTTGCCGTTTTCGTGGTAGTACTCGACGAACGTGCGGACAGTGTCGACGGCTTTCTCCGGCGGGACAAACAGATCGATGGAGCGCGCACGTCGTGGCTCTCGGCCGCCGAGTCCGCCACCGACACGGACATTGAATCCGTTTCGTTTCTCGCCGTCTTCGGTCTTGTAGGCTGGCTCCAGCCCGATGTCGTTGATTGCATCCTGTGCACTGCCGTCGCGCGTGCCCGACACCGAGATGTTGAACTTCCGGGGCATGTTACAGAGATCGTCGTCTTCCCGGATCGTTTCCTGAATCTCGTCCAGAATAGGGCGCGTGTCAATCACTTCTTCGACTTTGTCGGCGACTGGACTGCCGGAGATGTTTCGCATCGTGTCACCACCGGAGGACCGAGAGCTGACACCGACAGCCTCCAGTTTCTCCCAGATCTCTGGAACATCTTCCAGCTTGATCCAGTGCAGTTGGATCGACTGGCGCGTCGTGAAGTCGATCCAGCTGTCACCGAACTCTGGATTCTCCGTCGGTCCGCTCGCGTAGTCTCTGGCCACTTCACCGATCGCACGGAGTTGACCAGGCTCAAGAACGCCACCGCAGTTGGTAAGCCGCATCATGAAATACGACTCCTGTCCAGACCGCTGGTGGAACACCCCCCAGAACTTGAACCGGGTGAACCACTCGCTGCGTTCCTCCTCCGGGATGTTCTCCCAGCCGCGTTCTGCAAACTCTTCTATCTTTTCGCGCACTTTATCTCCGTACAGTTTTTCCTTGATTTCTTCCTTTTTGTGCGGCATATGGTACTTTGACTACACGGCCATCCGTATCAAAAAGCCTCACGATTGATAAATGCACACATATTGAAGCAGTAGTCTGGTCATCTCCAATTCGTTCTGAACTGCAGTATAATTCCTGCGTCAAAGGAGTGAAATGAAATATTGTCACAAACAGGCCAGAATAGTTGAAAGTAAAACCCGGTTGAAAGATAGTGAACGTTTGGCTCACACGACCTCCAGAGCCAGCCTTATACGCAAAGGATGTTACTATCGCATAGTAGCACTAGTATTCATAATACACATTAAATATGCGGGGAAAACACCGTCTCGTACTCTCCAGGCGGTGGTATCGCCACGTTCTTACTACTACTGACTGTGGTTGACAAACGACGATAATATCCAGAAAATATTGAAGAGTTAAACACTGCTCGCGCGCAGAGCGGTTACATACTGATTGTTGTGATTATTTTCGCTGCTACGTTACAACTATCGGTGTTTTAGGAGTTGTGACCACTGCTTTGCCCCGCTACAGCGGGACAGAGTCACAACAATCAGTATCAGTCAGGTTCGTGTAGCCTGACAGCACACTGTTTGAAATGTGGCTCATCAGACTGTGGGTCGCATTCAGGGAGGGTTAGGTTGTTGGTCGCTGGATGGTGGATCGACAGCCAGACCATCCCTTCGGGCACGCCTTCGTCGGGTTCAACTTCAGCAAGGGCAGTGCCACGCCGGGAGCTAATTTTCGTTCGGTTTTCTTCGATACACTCCTGGTTCGCCTCGATAACGGCAGGGTTGATACGGGCCACGACAGGGCCGGGATCGTCGACCGATCGCGAACGAATCCCGGTGTTGTAGCCGTCGTCTTCACGAGCGGTCGTCAGTGTCAGGGGGTACTGCTCGTCTGTCGGTTCCGGAAGCTCGCCCTGGGTACCGGTCGAGAACTGTGCGCGCCCACTCGGCGTCGGGAACGACCACTGTTCTGCCGGCTCTGCTGTAGCCCCGTCGGCGGCCAGCTCCTGGTGGTACCGGTAGCCAGCATTCGTCTCCTCGTCCGGAGCTGGCCACCTGACAGCGAGTTCGTCATCCAGGCGTTCGTAGCTGATCCCGGAGCAATCGGCCTTGGTTCCGGCGGTCAGTGACGTGAACTCCTCGAAGACATCGCTCGGGTCGGGGTGGTGCGTTTCGAACAGGGTTGGGTAGAGCCGTTCGCCAACTGTTGCGATAATCTCCAGATCACTCCGAACGCCACTTGGTGCTTCGGTAACCGGTCGAACGCGGGAGATGTTTCGCTCCATGTTGATCGCTGTGCCCTCGGATTCGCCCCAGGTCGCTGCCGGAAGAACGACGTCGGCGATCTCGGTCGTCTCGGTTTTGAACGCATCCTGGGCAATGACGACTGCGTCCTCGAGACGTTCTTTCGCCTTCGAGGCTTCGGGCATCCCCGCGACAGGATTTGTCGCGACCGTCCAGACGACCTCGATCTCGTCCCCGACCGCTTCGAGCATTCCGACTGGACCGGGGCCGGTGTCGTCGGCCAGCCGCTCGACCGGAATCCCCCACTCGTCGGCGATGTACCGACGCTCGTCGGGATCTTCGAACGGTCGCTGACCGGGCCAGGTCCCCTTTGAAGAACAGACACGCGTCCCCATCGAGTTGGCCTGTCCTGTCAGCGAGAACGGGCCGCTGCCGGGTCGAAGATTACCTGTCGCCAGACAGAGATCGATCAGCGCACGGGCAGTCTCGGTACCCTGAACGTGCTGGTTGATCCCCATTCCCCAGTAGATCAGCGCCTGCTGGTCCATCGCACTCGCGAGTAGTTCGATCTCCTTGGGCGTCACGTCGGCTTCCCTTCTGGCCTGCTGGGCTGGCGGCAGCGACTCGATCAGCTGCTCGTAGCCGTCAGTCGCACGCTCGATGAACGCCTCGTCGATCCGGCCAGAGTCGATGAGTTCGGCAAGCACTGCACGTGCCAGTGCCAGATCTTTCCCCGGCTCAGGGGCGACGTGGTGATCCGAGTTTTCGGCGGTCTCCGAACGCATCGGGTCAACAGTAATTAGTTCCACCTCCTCCTCATCTGCGGCTTGCTGGATCCAGCGGAACAGTACTGGGTGGGCAACCGCGGGGTTTGCACCCCAGACGATGTGCCGGTCTGCATCCTCGATATCGTCGTACGTACACGGCGGCGCGTCACTGCCGAACGCCTGGTAGTAGGCTGTGACAGCACTCGCCATACAGAGCGTCGTGTTCGCGTCGTAGTGTTTCGTGCCGAATCCACCACGGGCGAGTTTGCCGAGAAGATAGGCTGCTTCGTTTGTCTGCTGGCCGCTGCCGAGCACCCCGACGGCGTCGGGACCCGACTGGAGTGCGCCATGTAGTTCCTCCAGTGCACGACCCAGGGCAACGTCCCAGGTCGTCCGAACAAGTTCCCCGTCCCGGCGGACCAGCGGCCGCTGGAGCCATTCACCCTGCGGATCCTGGCTTTCCTGAATCCCCCGAGAGCAGGCCATACCACGGCTGACCGGGTGGCTCACGTCGCCACGGGCGATCGCGATTCCGGACCCCTCGTCAGGAGCCTGGTGCATATGACCACAACCGACTGCACACCGCATACAGGTCGTCGGCACCCACTCACTCATGCTCTGATCACCTGTGTAGGCTGTGCCGCTACAGCCGAACGAATGGCCCGATATACTGGCCAGAGTTTGGCAATAGTTGCGTATGGATCCATTTATTTTTCGTCTGTCACCAGAGCTTAAAAGAATTGGCTATACGTTCAAGTCTTGCTGGAGGAAATTAGCTAAAACAAATCGCATGGTTGTTATTGGTAAATAATAGCGGTTGCTAGACAACGTATTTTGGACGTTTGTTTCTCGTAAAAGACAATTATAGAAATAAAATTAGAGCTATCGGTCGGAATCAAACTCAATGTCGAGTTCGTCGAGTTTCTCTTCCCACTCCGCGCGCTTTTCCTGATGGTCCGCGAGATACTCTTTCATGAGCTCGGCCGCCTGTTCCTTGCAGCTACCACAGAGGCGTTCGCCGGTGTCACACTCCTCGTAGACGCGCTTTGCGAACTCGTCGTCGTCTTCGGCGAGCAGATACGCATACAGCTCGTACACCGGACATTCGTCGGGCTCACCGCCGAGTTCGCGCTGCTTTTCGGCAGTCTCTTGGCCTGCTGTGGTGGCACTTCTGACCTTGTCGTAGCCGGTCTCGGGATCGTCAAGGAGACTGATGTGTGAAGCTTCGATCGAGGAGGACATCTTCCCACCCGTGAGTCCAGTCATAAACCGGTGATAGATCGAAGAGGGTGGGAGAAAGCCGTAGCCACCGTTTTCGATCTCGACCTCGCGAGCGACCTGTTCGGCTTGCTCCCTGTCCATCTCGAAGACGTCGATGTGTGCGTCGTAGACGCGTTTCTCGCCCTCGACTGCCTCGATGAGCGCCTCGAATGCCTCATCAGTCGCATTGCGAACGACGATCCGGGTTCGAGGCCGGAGCGGCTCCTTTCCGGCTTCTTTGAGCATGGTAATCGCACTGTCGAGCGTAGTCGCTTCCACGTCGGTCGCACCGGGCTCGCGTTCGTTTTCGAGCAGCGTGGCCGCGTCAGCACAGCGGATCGTCTCGTCGGGATGGCGTTCACTAAGTATCTCGAAGGCGTCGGCGATAAGCTCGCGCTCGGCAGGCCCCGTCTCGAAGCTCGCGTACGCCTCCGTGACGCCGAAGTAGCTCACTCGGGCAGCGAGGTCGCGGGCGAGCCTGACGTGTGGGTCCTGATCCGGGCCAACTGGGATAACCGTCGGTTTTGGCTCGTCGAGCTGTGGATACAGAATATCCGCCATCTGGGTGACGACCGACTGCATGTGGGAGACATCGGTCTCGCCGTCGAAGTCATAAATCGCCGCAAACTCCGAGAAGTTGGCCTCGATTCCGAGTTCGAAGGCCAGATCCTGAACCTCGCGATTCGTCGACTGGCGGTAGAGTTCGCCCTCCTCGGGATCGAACCCGAGCGCCAGCAGTGAGAGGATGTAGTTGCGGGCATGTTCGTCGATCTCGTCCCAAGTGAGTCCGCGTGCGCTGTGGGCTTCCAGATCGGCAATCAGGGCGTAGGCATCCCCGCCGCGTTTCTGGTGCCAGATGATCTCGTCGAAGACGAGTTTGTGGCCGATATGTGGATCACCAGTCGGCATGAATCCCGACAGCACCGCAAACGGGTCGTCGTTGCGCATCGCCTCGGCGACTGGTCGGTAATCACGGTGGCCGAAGATGACGCCACGGCGCATCAGATAGTGTGGCGTCGGTACCTGATCGATAATCTCCTCAAACTGCTCGATGCCGAACTGTTCGAACAGTTTCCGGTAGTCATCAACGGCTGACGAACCCCACGGGTTGAGCGTAACATCGTCGACGCCACCATCTGTCGCTGCTCGTTCGACTGGCGTTGCAGGCTCCGAGTCGGGGGGATTCCCCTCGCTTTGTTCGCGTGTCATCGAATACAGATAACTCCGGCAAGGGGCACAAAAAGGGTTCGGCTTGTGTGTCACGACCTGTCAGGGAGTGTCACACGGACCCGATTGCCATCGTCGTACTGAAACTCGATCTCGCCATCGAGGAGTGAAACACACCAGTTGACGATCCAGAGTCCGACACCCTGCCCGTGTTGCAGCGGTGTTTCGTCCCCCGCACGAAGTGACTCGATCTCGATCTGTGGAATCTGCTGGTTGCTGTCTCGAACCTCGAAGATGGTGCCCTCTTCAGCGGCGGAGACGGCGACTGTTACCGTCGGCTCGTCAGTGTCGGCGTGGCGGATCGCGTTCTCGATGAGATTCGAGAGCACGAGTGACAGCAGCTGCGCGTCAGTCCGAACTGTAAGATCCGACGACGAAACCTGCCAGTCGATCGCTGCTACAGGGGTGTCGAACTGGCCCTTTATTTCCGAAAGAAACTGCTCGACATCGATATTGGTCAGGTGTAGCTCTCGGTCCTGTAACTGCTCGAACCCACGCACCTT
>SL_4KL_010_BRINEDRAFT_10001003_pt1 | contig 15344 bp, 15 predicted proteins | sample SodLak_010_BRINE_2_FD_10664 | JGI IMG/M metagenome (IMG submission 10664)
ATGAGCATGTAGTACTCCGCTTTGTGCGGCAGTTCACGGATGTAATCACTCGATCCGAGCGCGACGAGCGCCGTCACGCTCGCGATGATGAACGTGAACAGGAGACTCATGCCGTCGACGATCAGCTGACCGCCGAACAGTTCGACACCGGGGTCGGCCGCGCCGGACAACAACAGCGCACCCGAACCACCGAGCGCGGCGACGGCGCCCGCAGTCGTAACCGCGGCGAGCCAGCCGTGGTGTGTGCTCTCGGGGTCGATCGAGTCGATAACGAACAACAGCAGCGCCGCGAAGACGAACGCTCCCGTCGGCGCGAGCAGGAGCCAATTGTTCAGTTCCATTAGAGGTCACCTCCGAAATCGAAGTCGAGCACCGGGGCGGTCGCGTCCCGAATCATCTCAAAGAAGATATCGGGAGCCGTCCCCAGCGCGATGATGAGCACCACGAGCACCACGAGCGGCACCACGTCGTGGACGGGTGCGCGGGTGATTTCGTAGTCGGTTTCGAGCCGGTACGGCCCGAACAGCGAGCGCTGCATCGCCCACAACAAGTAGCCGGCGACGATGACGATGCCGAACATCGCGATCGCCGTGAACAGCGGTGCCGCAGGGAGCACCGTCGAGTCGAACGCGCCGAGGAAGATGAACAGCTCGGCGGCGAAGCCGGCCATAAGCGGCAGCCCCATGTACGCGAACGCGCCGGCGACGAACACGCCGGCGGTGACGGGCATCTTCTCGGCCATGCCGGCCATGTCGCCGATCATCCGGGTGTGCGTCGCGTTGTACATGACGCCGACCGTCATGAACAGCAGCCCGGAGATCAGCCCGTGGGCGATCATCTGGAACGTCGCGCCGCCGACGCCGTAGATCGTGTAGGCGATGAGACCCAGTATCACGTACCCCATGGACGACACCGACGAGTACGCGACGATGCGCTTGAGGTCGGACTGTGCGAGCGCGAGCATCGCGCCGTAGATGATAGAGAGAACGGCGATAACGGCGATCGGAACCGCCAGCAGCGCCGCCTGCTCGGGGAGCATCGTGAAGTTGAACCGAAGCAGCGCGTACGTCCCCATCTTCAGGAGCACACCGGCCAGCATCACGGACGCGGGCGTGGGGGCTTCGACGTGGGCATCGGGCAGCCACGTGTGTACCGGGACGACTGGAACCTTCACGGCGAACCCGACGAACATGGCGATGAACGCCGCGAGCGCGAGCGCTTCAGGGCCAATCGGGCCGAGCGCGCCGAGCTGTCCGTCGCGGAGCGCCTGCGCCACTTCGGGCATCCCCGCGGAGTCGACCGCGTCGCCGAGGCCGAACACGAGCGCGAAGTAGCCGATGAACATCACGAGCGACGCGATGTTCGTGTAGATGAAGAACTTGATAGCCGCGTACTTTCGGCGTGGGCCTCCCCAGACGCCGATCAGGAAGTACATCGGGATGAGGACGGCCTCCCAGAAGACGAACCAGAGGATGAAGTCGAGCGCGGTGAACACGCCGATGAGGCTCGCTTCGAGAAACAGCATGAGACCGTAGAACTGACTCTGTCGGGTTTCGATCGGCGTCCACGCGCTGACGATGGCGAGCGTCGTGAGCACCGTCGACAGGACGATAAGCGGCATCGAGATCCCGTCGACGCCCATGTGGTAGTTGACGGCGTAGGGGCCGAGCTGTATCCACTCGACGAACGTCTCGTACGCGAGGTCACCGCCGAGCAATGCGTTGCCGCTGCCGTCGAACGCCGCGTACATGTAGAGGCTGATGACGAGCGGCGGAACGGAAAACCCGAGCGCGAGCTTGCCGGCGTAGCGGTCGGGGGCGACGAATACGACGGCCGCGCCGATTAGACACAGCGCGATGAGGGCTTCGACGAACATTCAGAACCACCCCCCGAGAACGGCGAAGACGACGATCAGTGCGAGCAGACTGAGCGTGATGATAGCCGCGTAGTTCGTCACGACACCCGTCTGGATCCGACGGAGGCGGTCGCCGCTGAACAGGCTCACACTCGAGACGGCGTTGACGACGCCGTCGATGACGCCCTGGTCGAACGTGTCCGCCGCGCGAGCGACGCGCGCTGTGAGTCCTTCCGCGAGCCAGACCTGATACTCGTCTTGATAGTAGTTGTTCATGAGAAGCGTGTGTAGACCGCCGAGTTTCTCCGTGTGACGGGTCGGCTCGTCGGCACGATAGAGAACGACACCGAGACCGGCACCGGCCAGCGCCAGAGCCAACGCGAGGCCACCGCCCAGAAGGACGGTGAGTGGCTCGCTTCCGGCGAGCACGCCCGATTCGTACCCGGCGTACGTTTCGAGCAGCTCGCCGTAGTGCGCCGAACTCGTCAAGAACTCGTCGGGAGCGTCCGCGAGATAGCCCGACAGGAACGAGACGTTCGCGCCGGTGAGCTTTTCGACCGGCACCATGTTGATGAAGCCGGCGACGACCGCGAGGACGCCGAGCACGACGAGCGGGAACTTGACGTTCCAGCGGACGCCGTGTGGGTTCTCGGCCGTGTCGGTGCGCGGCTTCCCGTGGAAGGTGAGCATCACCATCCGAAGCGTGTAGAAGCCGGTGAGGAACACCGCGCCGAGCGCCATCACGTAGGCGACGAGCAGCAACGGCGTCTCGAGGCCGACGACGAGCGTGTCGAACAGCACCTCGTCTTTCGACCAGAAGCCCGCGAACGGGAAGATCCCGGCGAGCGCGAGCGAGCCCGCGAGGAACGTGAGATACGTCACGCGCATCTCGTCTTTGAGTCCGCCCATGTCCCACATGTTCTCGTTGTGATGCATCGCGATGATGACCGAGCCAGCACCGAGGAACAACAGCGCCTTGAAGAAGGCGTGGGTGGTGAGGTGGAAGACGGCGGCGACGTAGCTGCCCGCACCGAGTGCGAGCATCATGTAGCCGTACTGGCTTATCGTCGAGTACGCGAGCACCTGTTTGATCTCGTTTTTGACGACACCCATCGTCGCCGCGAACAGTGCGGTGAACGCGCCGATGAAGGCGATGATGGCGAGAACGGTCGGCAACAGTGCGTAGAAGCCGTACATTCGCGCGATGAGATAGACGCCGGCGGCGACCATCGTCGCGGCGTGAATCAGCGCGGAGACGGGCGTCGGGCCCTCCATCGCATCCGGCAGCCAGGTGTGGAACGGGAACTGCGCGGATTTGCCGAGCGCACCGCCCAGCACGAGCAGACCGAGTATCGAGAACCACGTCTCGGCGCCGAATCCGTAGAACGTCTCACCGGCTCCGAGTGCGGCCTCCGCGAGCGCTGGGAATCCCTCAGAGCCCGCGAACTGTGCCGTCCCAAACGTCGCGAGGACGCCGACGACGCCGATGAGGAAGAAGTAGTCGCCGAAACGGGTAACGAGGAACGCTTTCTTCGCGGCCGACGGCGGAGCGTCACGACGGAACCAGAAGCCGATCAGGAGGTACGAACACAGGCCCACGAGTTCGAAGAAAATGAACGCCATGAGCAGGTTGTCCGAGAAGACGAACGCGAGCATGCTCGCGGTGAACAGCCCGAGCGAAGCGTAGTACCGGGGAAGCCCCATCTCGCCCTCGTCGTTCATGTAGCCGAGCGAGAAGACGTGAACGAGGAACGCGATGAGCGAGACGATTACCAGCATGAGCGCCGACAGCTGGTCGATGAGAAGCCCGAACGTCAGGCTGAAGGGTTCGCCGGCGTCGACGAACGTGTACAGCGTTTCGTTGTACGTGTGGCCGGACAGCACCACGGCGAGCACGACGAGCGAGAGCCCGAGCGAGATGCCCGTCGCGAGGATGCCCGCGAGCGCGCCTTTCTTGGGCATGTACTTGCCCGCAAGCAGCGCGACCAGGAACGATACGAACGGCAGTGCGGCGATGGCCGGCGCGAATTGAAATACTCCTTCCATGTTACCACTTCAGCGTCGTCGCTTCGGTTACGTCCACGTCGTTGAAATTACGGTACAAGACGAGGATAATGCCGATACCGATGGCGACTTCTGCGGCGGCGAGCGCCATCGTGAACAGCACGAACACCTGCCCGGTGAGGTTCTCCCAGTAGAACGCGAACGCGACGAGGTTGATGTTCGCTGCGTTCAGCATCAACTCGACGCTCATCAAGAACACGAGTGCGTTCCGACGCGTCAGGATGCCGAAGAGTCCGATACAGAACACCGCCGCCGAAAGCAGCAGGTAGTACTCGACGGGAACGGTCGCGAGCACCATCAGTAATCTTCCTCCTCGTCCTCTTTGGCGAGCATTATCGACCCGTCAAGCGCGGCGTCGAGAACGAGCGCGATGAGGATGAACGAGACCAGAAAGCCCTCGCTGTCTATCGAGCCGGCATCGAGATTGAACATCGCGTAGCCGATAGACGACGTTATCGCGCCGGTTTCGAACCCTTCCGCAGTGCCGAATCCCGAGGTGAGGAAGACGGCGGCGAGGACGCCGAACAGTCCGAGCGCGAGGACGCCGATGAGCTTATTCGTTTCACGGTGCAACTCCGGGCGCGTCGTCATGTCGCGACCTCCTCGTCAGGTGCGGTCTCCTGACGAATCAACATGACGGCGAACGTTATCAGGACTAACACCCCACCGACGTACACGAGCACCTGCATCGCTGCGAGGAACTCGGCACGTAACATCACGTAGTGGACCGCGACCGACAGCAGCGCTACACCCAGTAGCAGCGCCGAATGCCAGACGTCACGAACCAACACGACGCCGAGGGCCGCCCCGATGGTTACCAGAGCGAATAGTCCGAATGCTAGGTACGGTACTACAGCCATTGTTTACCCCTCCAATCGGGTTCCCTTTGAAGATTTCCTTATGCGTTCGCTATTTCACCCCGTTTTCACGCTCTGTCACGAACGAACGGAAAGAACAATGTCACACGATATCGTAGCCCACGTGTCATGATGGACGTTCAGCTGACCATCGACGGCATACTCGGGCGCGCAGAGGAGCTGTTCGCCGACCGCGAAATCGTGACGAAGCTACCGGACGGATCGGTACACCGATACACGTACGCCGAGATGGGCGCGCGGGCGCGACAGCTGGCGAACGCGCTCGACGACCTCGGTGTCGGGCGCGGGGGCCGAGTCGGCGTCGTGGCGCTCAACCACTACCGACATCTCGAATTGTACTTCGGGCCGTCGTGTTCGGGTCGTTCGATGCACATGTGCAACATGCGGCTGCCAGACAGTCACTTTCAGCACACGGTCGCCGACGCCGAGGACGAGGTGCTGTTCGTCGACCCGGCGTTCGTGCCGAAAGTCGAGGCGAACGCCGACGAGCTCGACAGCGTCGAGCAGTACGTGATACTGGCCGATGAACTGCCCGAAACCGACCTCGACCCGGTCGTCAGCTACGAGACGCTTATCGAAGACCAACCCACCACGTACGAGTGGCCCGACCTCGACCAGGACACCGAGTGTGGGCTCTGTCACACCTCCGGGACGACGGGGCTTCCGAAAGGTGTACCGTACACGCACCGAGCGATATACCTCCACAGCATCATGGCGGGGCACGTCGACGCCAACGGCGTCAGCGAAAGCGACGTGATACTCCCGGTCGTGCCGATGTTTCACGCCAACGGTTGGGGGCTGCCGTACGCCGCAACGCTCGTCGGCGCAAAGCAGGTGCTACCGAGCGTCCACACCGAGCCGGGAGCCATCGCCCAGCTGATAGACGAAGAGGAAGTGACGCTCTCTGCGGCCGTGCCGACGATCTGGCTGGAGATGGCGAACTACCTCGACGAGCACCCCGACGTCGACATCTCGAACATCGACCGGCTCACCGTCGGCGGCAGCGCGCCGCCTGAAGCGCTCATTCGGCGCTACGACGAGGAGTACGACGCGCCGATTATCCAGGGGTGGGGAATGACCGAAACCACGCCGCTCGGCTCGCTGAGCGTTCTCAGAAAGGAACTCGAGGCCGAATCGCCCGAAACGCAGTACGCCTATCGGGCGAAAGCTGGAATGCCCGTTCCGGGCATCGAGACGCGCATCGTCGACGAGGAGGGAACCGAGGTCGCGCGCGACGGCGAGGCGATGGGCGAGCTACAGGTTCGTGGGCCGTGGGTCGTCGACGGCTACCTCAACCGGCCCGAGGAGAACCGTGAGTCGTTCACGGACGACGGCTGGTTACGGACGGGCGACATCGCCACCTACGACGAGTGGGGGTATCTCGACATCGTCGACCGGACGAAAGACGTCATCAAATCGGGTGGCGAGTGGATCTCGTCGGTCGAGCTCGAAAACGAGCTGATGGGCCACGAGGCGGTCACGCAAGCGTCGGTGATCGCCGTCGACCACGACAAATGGCAAGAGCGGCCGATGGCGTGCGTCGTCTTGAAAGAAGGAGCGGAGGTTACCGCCGACGACCTCGAAACACACCTCGCAAAACGGTTCCCCAGCTGGTGGCTCCCCGACCGCTACGAGTTCCTCGACGCCATTCCGCAGACCTCGACCGGCAAGTTCGACAAGATGCGTCTCCGCGAACAGTACGACGACCTCACGCTCGAAGAGGAGTCGTAGCGCGCTCGCAGAACCGGCAGCCAAATCATCGCTCGTGACCCAAGACACCCCACCCGAGCCGGAAACCGCATCTGAGCCAGAAACCGCCGCCGAACCGGAGACCGAACCCGAACCACAGATACCGTTTAAACCCGAGTGGTTCCGTTTCGGCCTCCTTCTCGCCGTGTTGAACCTCGCGTTTCTCGCCGTGCTAGTCGTCCTGTTGCAGTGGAACGTCCTCGTCGGCATCGCGTTCGCCATCGCCGGCGGAATCGTCGGCACCGTCTTCGTCCACATCGTCTCCTCACGGCTCTGAACGTTTTTCGAGGACGGCGGCGTAGTGTGGTGCGTCGGAACCGTCGTACCGTACTTCGGCAACCGTCCACCCGGTCGCTTTGGCCGCCTCGCAGAGCCGGTCGGGGGCGAACAGAACGAACAACAGCGGACGGCCGAGTTCGCCGTCGTACTCGAACGTTAGAACGCGAAATGCGAGTCCGTCGCGCCGGCCGAGACGGTAACCCAGCAGCTCAGTCGTCGCCTCGCGCGCGGGGTCGTACGAGTCGACCACAGCGGTCGCATCCGGCGTCGTCACCGCCGCGAGATCGTTGAGAAATCGTCTGACGCCCTCCATCGAGCGCGCGAGTCCGAGCTGGGTTCCCCACACGAGCGCCGAGCGAAACCGGTCGCGGCCGAACGACTCACGAAGCGCGAACATATCGGCCTGGACGGCGTTTTCGACCCCGCGGTCGATCATCGTCTCTACCGACATCGTATCCGGCTCTACCGCGACCGTCTCGAAGCGCTCCTGAAAGTGTAACGCGTGCCTCCCGGCTCCGGCTCCGAGGTCGAGAAGTGGCCCGTCGAGCCGCGAATCGAGCCACGCGAGCGTTTCCACGTCGGGGGGTTCGAAGNAGTAGGCTTCGATGGGATGTGTCTCCGTTTTCGGGCCGTCACGAGCGACGAGCGAACCGGTAGAGTCGTCCCGGTGGAAGTCACGAATCGCCCGACTGAACGGCGTCGACTCGTTCATACCCGACGGTCCGGCGGCGCATATATAAATGAACGTGAGCGTCGGTACCGAACCGCGTTGGAGCGCCACCGCTTGGAATCGGGTTACGCGTCGAACTCGACGGACGGCGTGTCGAACGGCCCTTCATCGTTTTCGGGGTCGTACCCTTCGATCGCCGTGCGGACGAGTTCGAACACACCCGCTTTGCTCCACCGAGCGGTGTTGACGTGCAGGTCGTAGAACGTTCGGTTTTCGAGGTCGAGGTCGTAGTACGAGCGGTACCGACCGGCCTCGTTCACCTCCCGAACGCTCATCTCCGCGACCGTCTCTTCCCGGTCGCTGATACGTACCTTTCGAACTTCCTCGGGCGCATCGAGATAGATCCGCAGGTCGGCGTGGTCTCCCGCGAGCCAGCCGGCCAGCCGCGATTCGAGGATGAACGGTTTGCCCGCCGCACCCCACGTTTCGGCGATCGTTCGCAACCGCTCGTCGAGTGCTCTGTCGATCTCGTCGGATGCCTGCGCTTTCGCGCTCAGCTGTGTGAGACTCATCTCGCGGTCTTTGGCGAGCTCGCGGAAGATTTCGCCGCCGGAAACGTACGGGCAGTCCATCGCCGCCGAAAGAAGGGTACAAAGCGAGGTCGCACCGCAGCCGGGCGGCCCGGAGACGGTGATAAAGAGGTTCGTATCAATCGACGAACTCTGGCTGACAGTGTTGTCCATACACAGTCGTCGTCGCGCGGCAAATAAAAGTCGGGTGTTCTCTGTGGTGCGGATGAGTAGCGTAGAACTGCCCGAGTCGCTCGAAGACTCGCTACGCTCGCTGTATGCTCACTGGTAATCCAGCTCGCCTTCCCCTTCCCCGATCCACGCGCCACGGTCGGGTTCGCGAGAGGCCAGCGGGTCGATGTCTTTGTACCACGGAACGTTCTTCAGCTGTTCCATGTTGTACGCGAGGTCGTCTTTCGTGTCACCGGTGAACTCGAAGTTCTGGGTGAGCAAGATGGCGTCGACGGGGCAGACCTCCTCGCACAGCCGGCAGTAGATACACTGGCCGATGTGCAGGTTGTACTGCTCGCCGTTGCGCTGGTCGTCCGTCACGATCTGAATCGTGTCGTTCGGACAGACGTTTTCACACTGGCGACACCAGATGCAACGCTCCTGGCTGAACTTGTGGACGCCGCGGAAGCGCGGCGACACGTCGGGCGTTTCTTCGGGGTACTCGACGGTGAACGTCTGGCCGTCGAGCGCGTGTTTCATCGTCACCGCCATGGATTTGAGCATTCCGATCATGCTATCACTCCCACGATGACCGCCGTGAGCACGAGGTTCGCAAAGGCGAGCATCAACATCCCTTTCCAGCCGATTTCGATCAGCTGGTCGATGCGCAGCCGCGGGAGCGCAGAGCGCGCCCACTGCGTGAGCAGGAAGATCGCCCAGATCTTGATGATAAACCAGACGATACCGGGCAGTACCGGACCGGCCGGTCCGCCGAGGAAGACAGTCGTGACGATCGCCGCGCCGAGGAAGACGTGCAGGAACTCGCCGAGGTAAACGAGCACGAAGTAGACGCTCGAGTACTCGGTCTGGTAGCCGGCGACGATCTCGGTCGGCGCTTCGGGGATGTCGAACGGGTTACGGCCGACCTCCATCAGGTTCGCGACGAGGAACAGCACGAACGCGAACGGGTTGACGAACGCGTACCACGCGGGTATCGTCAGCCCACCGATGGTGAACAGTGCTTCGGACTGCGCGGCGACGATCTCGCTCATCTGCAGCGAGCCGGCGAACAGCACCACCGACGCCGCAATGAGCACGAGCGGTATCTCGTAGGTGAGGTTCTGTGCGACCGCACGAAGCCCGCCGAGCAGCGAGTACTTGTTGTTCGACGCGTAGCCAGCCATCACGAGGCCGACCGACGCGATAGAGGCGACGGCGAACACGTAGACCAGGCCGACTTCGGGGTCGGCGAGGTGGATGCCGCTTCCCATCGGAATGACCGCGAAGCCGAGCAGCGCGGAGCCGGCGAGGACGATGGGCGCGAGATCCCAGGCGGGGCGGTCGACACCCTCGGGGACGATCAGCTCTTTCGACAGCAATCGAACGGCGTCGGCGACGATGATGAGCAGTCCGAACGGGCCGACGCGGTTGACGGCGATTCGATCCGTGAACGCGGCCGTAATCTTCCGTTTGGCCCACGGGCCGGCGATGGCTGTCATCGTCAACATGAGCGTGCCGACGAGCGCCGCGCCGATGAGCGCCGCGATGAACTCGCCGGCAGGCCCCAGCCCACCGAGTCCGAGGATGTCGGAAATCGTATCCGGAAGCGGTGTGCTCGATTGTGCGACGATTCCACCCCCGTTCATCTGTCCACCTCACCGAGCACGATGTCGAGGCTGCCGAGCGAGGCGATCATGTCGGGCACGTACTCGCCTTGGGTCATCTCGCGCAGCGTGTGTAAGTTACAGAAACACGGGCTGCGAATCTTGAATCGAGCGGGCTTGTCCGTCCCGTCCGACCGCATGTAGATGCCGAGTTCGCCTTTCGCGGCCTCGACGCCACGGTAGATTTCCGTGTCCGAAGCGGGTTTGAGCGTCCGCGGGACGTTCGCCTGAATCGTCCGCTCGTCTTCGGGCCAGTCTTCGAGCAGGTCGATACACTGTTCGATGATCTTCGCGGACTCCTCGACCTCGCGCATTCGGACGAGGACGCGGCTGTAGTTGTCGCAGCCGTCCTCCGTAATGACGTCCCAGTCGAGCTCCTCGTAGTAGCCGTACGGGTCGTCGCGGCGGAGGTCGATGTCGACGCCCGAGCCGCGAGCGACCGGACCGGTCGCGCCGTACTGTTTGGCGACTTCCGGCGGGAGCTCACCAGTGCCGACACAGCGAAGCTGGAAGATCTCGTTCGAGGTGATCAGGTTGTGGTACTCCTGGGTCTTCTGTGGAAGGCCGTCGAGGAAGTCGCGAGTCTTCTCGAAGAACTCCTCTCGGGGTTCAGGCAGGTCCCAGGCCACGCCACCGAGCCGGAGGTAGTTGAACATGAGCCGCTGGCCCGTCAGATCCTCGAGGATGTCCTGGACGACCTCGCGGTCGCGGAACGCGTACTGGAAGACGGCGGTGAAATCGCCGAACACGTCCAGTGCGAACGTTCCGAGCGCGAGCATGTGCGAGCAGATACGACACAGTTCGGCCGACATCGTGCGGATGACCTGCGCGTACTCGGGCACCTCGATGTCGGCGAGATCCTCGGCCGCGCGGGCGTACGCCCACTCGTTGAGAATGCCCGCGGAGACGTAGTCCCAGCGGTCGGGGTACGGCATGATCTGGTGTCGGTACGTTCCCTGCTGGCACATCTGCTCCTCACAGCGGTGGAGATAGCCGATGTCCGGCTCGACGTCGGCGATCTGCTCACCGTCGAGCACCGTCTTCACGTGCAACACGCCGTGCGTCGCGGGGTGGTGCGGGCCGATGTTGATGAACATCGTGTCGGACTCCGGACCCTCGCCACGGTGGTCGGGTTGCAGCGGGTTCGCGTGTTTTCGGTACGGAACGATCTGCGGTTTCTCGGGGTTGTAATCGAGACCGAGCGGGTGCCCCTGCCACGCCTCGGGCAGGAGAATGCGCCGAAGGTCGGGGTGACCCTCGTACTGGATGCCGACCAGGTCGTACGCCTCGCGCTCGTGCCAGTCGGCCGTCCGATAGACGGGTTCGGCCGTCTGACTGAGCGGAGCGTCTCTCGCCGTCGGAACGACGACGCCGACTTCTTGTGTCGGGTCGTCGTACTTTTTCAGGTGATAAATCGTCTCGTAGCGGTCTTCGTACTCCTGAGCGGTGACGCACGAACAGTAGTCGAAGCCGGCCTCGTCGCGAAGCGCGAACAGCGCCGTTTGTACCTCGTCCGGGCGGATGACGAACGCGGGCGCGTTGACGTGCTCTTCACGGCCGACGACGGTGTCTCCGAGCAGTTCTTCGAGCGCGTCGTAGTCGACAGTGCCATCGACCGTCTCGCCCACGTCCGTCGGGCGTGGCTGTTCCAAACTCATGGTGAATTCGCCCAGTTGTACCGCATGACGAGGTCGTCCTCGTCGATTTCGCTCGCGAGGTGCTGTACGAGTTCGTCGCGTTCGAGGTCGCCGAACTGCTCGAGTTCGTACGGCTTGACCGTCACTGGCGACGTTTCACCGTTGGCGACTCGCTCTTGCAGTTTGGCGATGCCGTAAATCAACGCCTCAGGGCGGGGCGGACAGCCGGGAACGTGAATGTCGACGGGGATAATCTCCTCCGCGCCTTTTATCACGTTGTACCCTTCTTGGAACGGGCCGCCGGAGATAGTACACGATCCCATCCCGACGACGAACTTCGGCTCGGGCATCTGGTCGTACACCCGCTTCATCCGGGGGCCGAACTTCGAGACGATGGTTCCGGGGACGATGATCACGTCGGCCTGTCGCGGTGATGCACGGGGAACGCCCGCGCCGAACCGGTCGAGGTCGTGTTTAATCGCGTACGTGTGGATCATCTCGATGCTACAGCAGGCGATGCCGAACTGCAGCATGAACATCGACGAGCCCCGAACCCAGTTCATGAACTTGTCGAACTTCGTGAGGATGAACGGAGACGCGCCGAACGCCTCACGAAGCTTTGAGTTGAACCGGGCGTCGACGCCATCGCCCATCCGGGCTTCCTGCGTCGTTACTGTGTCGTGGAGTTTCTGGTCACTGCTCATAGTTCACTTTTGATTTCCGCACGGTCGCTTTTCACCCAACGAACGGCTCCGTTGCGCCAGGCCCATATGAGCCCGAGTAAGAGGATGGCGAGAAAGACCAGCATCGGTCCAAGTACGGGGGTTAGTCCGAACTCTGCGACCGCGTCGCTGTAGATCAGTGCCCACGGGAAAATGAGCACCGTTTCGATGTCGAAAACGACGAACAGCAACGCGATTAGATAGTACTGAATGTTGAACCGGATGCGTGTGTCGCCCGTCGGAATCTCACCGGACTCGTAGGTGGCGCGTTTACCTTGCTCGGGTACGCTGGGGCGGAGGAGGCTCGAAATCACGACCATCGAGAGTGGAATCGCGAGCCCCACCAACGCCAGCGCACCGACGGCGATCCATGGATTGCTCATCGCGTCTGTATCGTCTAACGGTTAGAAGCACCCATACATAAGAGTTGATAACCCCGTTCCGGAACGGGGGCGTCGGCCGTCGCCTCATCGACGGACAGCGTGCGATACCTCCGTTCGCACACGGGGCACCGGTCGATGCTCAGTCCTCTCCGTTCCGGCTCGCGCGAAACCGCTCCGTCCCTTCCGTGTGAAGCCGTTTCGACACCGCACCGACGCCGTCCTGTAACCTGTCGTGGTACGCATCGAGACGGCCTTCGAGATCAGGGTATGCGCGCGAGAGAATCTGGACTGCGGACAGTGCCGCGTTGAACGATTTACCGGCGTCGACCGCGACGATCGGCGCCCCGGTCGGCATCCCAATCACCGAGTCGACCGACTTCTCCTGTACCGGCACGCCGATGACTGGAAGCGGATACGCGATGCTCGCCGTCATGTTCGGCAGGTCGGCGGATTTGCCGCCGGCTCCGGCGATGATAACGTCGAGACCACGTTCGCGCGCGGTCTGTGCGTACACGTACATCAGTTCGGGTGTTCGATGTGCGGAGACGACGAACGTCTCGAACGTGAATCGCGATTCGGGCGGAGCGCCGTAGTCGGTCACCTCCTCGAACCCCAGTTCTGTCAGTGCCTCGTACGCGCCGTACATCACGTCGAGGTCGGAATCCGACCCCATGACGATGCCGACGTCGGGGGTGTCCGCCGGGTCGCGGTCGGTGTTCGCCTCGGCTTCGAGGAGGTCGATCACGTCCTGGACTTCCTGTGAGCGTGTCATTGCATCGACTGGGGCGCGCCCCCGCTTTGTCGTTGTGGTGTCGGCTGAGTGCCGAACACTTCTACTGATACCAATACGGCTGTTGACCCGGTGATTGCAGTAAGATTACCCACTAGATGTGATGTGAGCTAATAACAAAGCAACGTCAAATTCGCCATTTTCTATGACAGAGAGTACCGAAATTGGGGTAGGGAAATACAGCTACAGCGCAGCAGTCGTCGTGACAGCTATACTGGTTCTCGGTGGAATCGTTGCTCTCGGGGGATTCTTCGGCGCGACGTTTTGGGACGCTGGGACGGCGAGCGAGCCGGGTGACGACCTCGGCGGCACACTCGCCGGCGATATCAACCTCTCAGACTCCGATACGAAGTTCATCGGCGCATCCGACGGCGATAACGCCGGCTACACCGTCACCGAAGCCGGCGACGTGAACGGAAACGGCTATCAGGACGTGCTCGTTTCCGCGCCTGCCAACTCCAGTGCCGGCGTCAACGCCGGTGCAGTGTATCTCTTCTACGGCCCGATATCGCCTGGTGAAATCAACGTCAGCGACGCGAACGTGACGTTTACGGGCGCGCCCGGTGACGAGGCCGGTTGGTCAGTCGCCGCCGGGAACCTGTTGGACGATGACCGAGACGGAATCGATGGCGCGCACAGCGAAACACGAACCGAGCAGAGCGAAGCTGACGACGAGCGGGACGAAACCGCCGACAATCGCAGCGACATCGCCATCGGTGCGCCGTTTAACAACGTAAGCGGCAATCAGAGCGGTGCAGTCTACATTATAAACGGCAGCAACGACCTGCCCGAACACGTCAACCTCTCGACCGATGCCGACGTCGTGTACCGCGGCCCCGCCGAGTACGATCGGGCCGGCTACTCGGTCGACGCGGTCGCGAATCCGAACGGCACCGACTCGCTGCTCGTCGGCGCGCCGTTCACCAATCGCACCGACAGCGAGTCTTCGACGACGTTGCGGGACGTCGGGGCCGCTTACCTCCTGAAGAACGCGAGCGAAGGCGAGTGGAACCTCGACGAGGCGGCGAACGTGACGTACACCGGCGTCGCCGAGCGCGACCGCGCCGGCTGGGCCGTCTCCGACGCCGGCGACTTCACCGCCAACGGCACCAACGAAGTCGTCATCGCCGCGCCGTTCAACGACAGCGCCGCGCGTAACGCGGGCGAAGTGTACGTACTGTCGACCGAGTACGACGACTCCTCGGTCGTCTCGGCCGCCGAGGGACGGACGTTCCAGGGCGTCGGCCACCTCGACCGCGCCGGGCTGTCGGTGTCGAACGCCGGTGACACGAACAACGACACGTTCGACGACGTGGTAATCGGCGCCCCGTTCAACGACACGGCGGGCAACGACTCCGGCGCGGCGTACATCGTCCACGGCGGCGAGAACCTGACCGGCGTGAGCTCGCTCGCGGACGCGAACGTCACGATGTACGGCGAGGGCGAGAACGACCGCGCCGGCTGGGCCGTCTCCGATGCCGGCTCCGGCGACGTCATCTGCAACGGCTACGACGACGTGCTCGTCGGCGCGCCGTACAACAACAGCACCGCGACGAGCGCCGGCGCGGCGTATCTCGTCTACGGTGGCAACGAGACGGGCGAGATGAGCCTCGCGGACGCGAGTGCGAAGCTGTCCGGCGAAGCTGAGGGCGACCTCGCGGGCTGGTCGGTCGCCGCGGCGAACGACTCGACCGGCGACGGCAACAACGACGTGCTCGTCGGCGCGACGCACAACGATTCGGGCGGCACGAACGCCGGCGCGGCGTATCTCGTCGGCGGGGACTGCCCCGTGAAGCCGACCGAGGAGGATATCAGGCCGGTGCCGCCGAAGCCCGTGGAGCCGAAAGAGCCACCGGAACGGACGCCAACCCCGGTGGAGCCGACGCCCGCGCCCACAGAACCACCGGAGCGAA
>SL_4KL_010_BRINEDRAFT_10001004_pt1 | contig 15339 bp, 15 predicted proteins | sample SodLak_010_BRINE_2_FD_10664 | JGI IMG/M metagenome (IMG submission 10664)
GGGGTCGCGAGCCTGGGATGCAGAATGGCTGGCGCGACAGCGGACGAAATATCCGCCAGTCGTCTCCGCCACTTCGGGTGAGCAAACGAGATAGACGAGTGTCGCCGCTCCTTCCTCGACAGTCTCGAAAACTGGCAGGCCGTCGAATAGCTGCCAGAACTGCGTGCCAAAGCCGGGGAAAGCACGGCCGAACTCACTGCCCGGAATGACGCCGGGGTGAAATGAGTTCGAGATGACGTTGCGGTCAGCACGTTCCAGCCGTCGGGCGAGTTCGTTCGAAAACTGGATGTTTGCGAGTTTCGAGCGACAGTACGCCGCCATCGGTGACAGTCCTGTGGTCTCGAACAGGCGGTCGATATCGAACGTCGTCCCCCGGTGTGCAATCGAGGCCGTCGTGACGACACGGCTACCCTCACCGAGTACAGGCAGTAACTCCGCAGTCAACTGGTAGGGAGCGAGATGGTTGATATGAAACGTCCGGTTGACGCCCAGTTCCGTCGGCTCAGTATCGGTAAAGTAGCCACCGGCGTTGTTACAGAGTCCGTCGAGTTGGTCGACCGACTCCCGAACAGTCTCGGCCAATTTCGAGACAGCGTCCGGGTCCTCGAAATCTGCTCGGAGAAAACGTGCCGTCCCGTCGCTCTTTTCAATCTTTTCGACGACTTCCTGTCCTGCTTTTTTGTTGCGGCCGTGAACGAATACCTCTGCACCGAGTCGACCAAGCGAGAGTGCACCCACACGACCGATTCCACTTGTCGATCCCGTTACGAGTACGGTCTTTCCGGACAGGTCGACATTGGGGACACCCGCCTGTGTTTCGGGTGGATCGTCAAATCCGAACATACTGGTGGTTTGTTCAGAATCGTATGTGTTTATCGGTTACACGAGAATCGCCGGCAGGTTAGACCGCGAGGTGTTCTGCGACGTGTTCGCGGTCCTGTAGCTCGTGAGCGCGGAGTTCGTCGACGATTGTCCCTTTATCCATTGCATAACACCGGTCTGCAAGCCCCTGCACAACCGAGAGGTTCTGTTCGACGAACAGAATCGTCGTGCCGAGTTCGTCGTTGATTGAAGCCAGGTTTTCCGTAATCGATTGGACAATCGATGGCTGGACACCTTCTGACGGTTCGTCGACGAGCAACAGATCCGGGCCACCGACGAGTGCGCGCCCAATCGCAAGCATCTGCTGTTGGCCACCGCTCATCGTCGCTGCGTCCTGATCGGCTCGCTCTTTGAGAATCGGGAACAGATCATAGACGTGCTCGTATAGTACTTCGTCATCACCACCGATATCTTCGCCCATCAGCAGGTTTTCTTTGACTGTGAGGCCAGGAAATACGTCACGTCCCTGTGGAACGTACCCGATACCCATCGATGCACGCTTGTCTGCGCTCACAGTATTATCGGCTTTGAGCTTTTCTGTTACTGTCTGTGCTCGCTCTGGTAACCGCTCGAAGACGCGATGGTCTTCGATGGCGTTGAGTGTCCGATTTCGTCGAGACTGGCTTTCTATCTCGTCTTTGTCGTCGGTGACGAGTACCTGATCGTCGACACGGATGGTGCCAGCATACGGGGTGAGCAATCCCATAATCGTCTTCATTAGTGTTGTCTTTCCGACACCATTTTTGCCCATGATACCGACGACTTCACCATCTTCGACCGTACAGTCGACATCACGAATGACTGGTGTGCCCTCGTACCCGGCGGTCAGTCCTTCGACTTCGAGTTTCATGCGTTCTCACCCAGGTAGATTCGGCGGACAGCATCGTCGTTTTCTATCTCGTCGATTGGCCCTTGCCGGAAGATTTCACCCTGGTTGAGCACCGTCACACGCTCGGAAATCTCCCGCACGAAATCCATGTCGTGTTCGACGACGACGAACGCCATGCCGTCGTCGTGGAGTGTATGAATGAGGTCGGCGATTTCGTTTGTTTCCTCGATTGACATCCCGGCAACCGGTTCATCGAGCAACATAAGCTTCGGATCGAGCGTCGTCGCCATCCCGATTTCGAGCCGTTGTTGCTGTCCGTGTGAGAGGTCACCGGCAGATTCGTCGGCCTGTTCGACGAGGTCGATCTGTTCGAGTGTTCGTTGCAGTACTGTCTCGGTCTCACGGTCGGTCCGCTGGAGTGGGACCTTGAGATTCTGTCGGACAGTCAACGCTTCGTAGATATGTGGCGACTGGAATTTGACGCTGATGCCGGCGTCGATTCGCTCGTGGGATTTGCGGTCGGTCAGTTCGATACCATCGAAGTAGATATTGCCCTCAGTCGGCGAGAGCTGTCCGGTAATCAACTCAAGTAGCGTACTTTTTCCTGCGCCGTTGGGGCCGATCAGACACCGTAGTTCGCCTTCTTCGACAGTGAAATCGACCGTATCTACTGCAGTGAGGCCGCCAAATTTCTTGGTGAGGCCGTCCGTTGCGAGTAATTCGTCTTTTGCTGGGCCAGTCGCCGCCACTGCTGGCGACTCTCTGACTGTTGGATCTCCAGTTGAACTCATCTAGTCATCACCTCTCGTCTGTTTGGATGTCGGTTCTCCTGCTTGCTGATCGGAATGCGGTGGAAGCTTTTCGAGCAACCATTTCCCTGCTCGCTCGATCTGTGGGGCAACGCCGGCTGGCATCACGAGGATCACGAACACCAACAGTCCACCGACAATTACCATTGCCCATTCGCTGCCGGTGCCTGCAAGTGAGTCCTGCATCCATTCGATTGCAACCGTTGCTCCGACCACTCCGATAAGTGATTCGCGTCCGCCGATGCTGACCCAGACAACAGGCAATGCTGCAAACGTGATTGCAAACACGCTTGGGCTGATGTACGACCCCCAGGCAGTGTACAACACACCACCCAGTGATGCGAGTGCGCCACCGATTGTGAATATGACGAGTTTGACAAATGGGACGTTGTAGCCAAAGGTTGCCGTCCGGTCTTCGTCTTCACGAATTGCGACCATCGTCATGCCAAAGGAGCTATTGACGAGCACACGGAGCGCGAGGTAGGTCACAATGAGCAACGCGACCACGAAATAGTAGTACCGCAAAATGGGGTCCGGACTCGTCCCGCCAAAGACGATACCCGTCGATCCGATTCCGAGTTCGAAATGCTCGCTGTGCATTCCATTGAACCCGCCGAGTCTTGCGCTCCCGATTACCCATTGGCTGCCTGCAGTCTGGGCCATAAAGGTATGCAAGACGAGTGCCGAGACGAGTGTGATGATCGTCACGTAGACGTCCCGGACACCGCCGTAGAACATGAAATACCCAAGGATGAACGAAAACAGCGTTCCGATGAACACTGCCCCGACGATGCCGAGTGTCATTCCGGTCGCAGACGCGAAGTTGATGCTAATAATTCCCCAGGCATAGCCAGCAACGCCGAAGAAGGCAACCTGCCCGAAGCTAAGAATGCCACCGAACCCCCAGACGAGACAGAGGCTCAGCGCGAGAAACCCGAGTGCAAAATACCGCGTCGTATCGCCGAGAACGAGCGGGTTGACCATCTGTGGGTACATCATGAGGAATCCGACAGCCCCCAAGAAAACAACCCAAAAGGCTGTCGAGTTACCCGTCGTGTTCGGGCCTTCGAAGGGTGCACGGATCCGCCCACCAATCGACCGCAACGTTCCAAACGGCTTTGTTGACTGACTCATGCTTGTTCCCTCCGTTTTTGTCGAAGGTCCTCAACGTAGCCAGTGATCCCATCGGGCAGGGCTCGGAGTGCAAAGATGGCGACAACGAGCAGTGCCATCCGACCCGCGAAGGTATCATAGAAGAACGTGAAGATACCGCTTGTGAGGCCGAGCACTCCCGCTGCCGAAAGCGTTCCGAGGATGACCGACGGACCACCGACGACGACGGCGACGAACGCCTCAACGAGGAAGAGGCTACCGTGGTCTGGCTGGATACTACCAAGTGTCGGTGCAAAAAGCGCGCCAGCTAGCCCTGCCGTCGCGGAACCGAGTGCGAATGTCGCAAGATACATCCGATCAGTGTCGACGCCCATCGCGCGGGCGGTTTCGGGGTCTTCGATTGTTGCCTTGGCTTTGACACCGAAGGTCGTCCGCGTAAACAGCACGTAGAGTCCGCCCATCAGGACGAGTGTCGCAAACGGTAAAAACGCGCTCTGGTAGATCGACCGTGAGAACGGACCGACACTGACACTTCCCATCGGCATTCCGATGCTGTTGATACTCGAACCGAAGACGATCAGTAGCAACTGACTCAATGCGAGTGCCAGTCCCCAGGTCGCCACCATCGAATCGAGCAAGCGGTCGTAGAGATGCTTGACGATTGTCCGTTCGACGATGATCCCGAATATTGTCGTCACGGTTACACCGACGACCATCGCAAGCGGCAACGGCAGGCCGGCATGGAAGGAAAGGGCTGTCCCATAGGCACCGACGAGAATGAACTCGCCGTGTGCGAGGTTGATAACGCCCATCATCCCGAAGATGATCGCGAGTCCAACGGCCGCGAGTGCAATAAACGCAAAGCTTTCCAGAAACTGGAACGCCAGTATAACTGCGTCATAACCGCTAAAGAGTGGTATGCTTGCCATTTCAGTTCACCTTATGACCAGCTCACCAATCGTAGACGTCGCCTGGCTCGTACTGGGTCGTTTTTGACTCTTCGCGCAGGTCACAGCCATCGCCACCCTCGACTTCTTCGCGCAGGAAGGTTGGCTCGATGAGTTCTTCATTACTGAAGCTGATCTCGTGGTTTTCGTCACAGTGGGCAACACGCATCCGGTGGGTCATGTGATGTGTTGCACCATCGAGTTCGATGGTTCCTTCCGGCGCTTCGACTTCCATTCCCTCTTCGAGAACGGCGATAACCTCTTCCTGGTCGAAGGTTCCGGCCTCCTCGACAGCTTCTTTCCACATGTACACCGAGAAGTAGTTGTTCTGTGCTTCCTGATTGAGGTAGTTGGCATCCGACCAGCGGTCGTGGAAGTTGTCGACGAAGCCCTCGCCGCGTTCGTCGCCGAGTTCTTCCATGTAGTTGACGCCAGCGTAGACATCGGTCAGTGCCTCCGGATCGTACCGGATGTGTTCGTGGCCCTGTGCGAGTGTCGTCGAAGTTCCGATTGGGATATCCAGATCGTTCGCAGCGCGTTCTTCGTAGAATGACTCGTGGTTGGACCCCACGAGCATCGACATGATGAAATCCGGCTCTGCCTCCTGAATGTTGTTGATGACGGAACTGAAACTCGATTCCGAGAGTGGCACTGCCTCGTCATCGATAATGTTCCAGTCGTTTTCATCCGCCATTACGTGTACCCAGTCGTTCGATAGCTCACTGGTGTGAGCAATACTTGCACATCTGACGTCCGTAATTTACAGATAGTGTTTTTGTCTCCGTCCTCGTCGGGTTATAATGAACGAATGTGAAAATGCTATGGCTCTTGCTAAAGATAGTGAAACAGTCGCTTCTGGAATTTGGCAAGACATACCGTGCAAGATGGAACGCGCGTATCTTACAGAGGAGTTCTGCGGAAAAACGGGCTCTTTCATTGCAGCCTTGCCCCTGATAAAACGCTTAATATATAATATGGAAAAGTTTAAAAAACGGTATGGGACATATCAACACTTCTCTTCCCGATCTATTGAGTAACCTGAATGTTGGGATCACACTTCACCATCCAGAGACCGGCGCAATCTTGGATATAAATCCGCGATTGGAAGAGCTGTATGGGTATCCTGCTGATGAGCTCCAACAGATGGAAGTGGAGGATTATACTGCACCGAACGGCAAATTCACTCAACAGGAGGCAGTCAATCGGATTCGAGCTGCAGCTGGTGGTGAGCCGCAGAAATTCGACTGGCAGGTTGAGCGAGCAAATGGGGAGTTTCGCTGGGTCAAAGTCTATCTCTCAAAAAACGATATCGGAAAAAATAGCTGCGTTATCGCCGAAATTAGTGATATAACCGAATACAAATCCCGTGAGCGACTTCTCCAGTTACTCTCTCGAGTAATCCGCCACAATCTGCGGAACGATATGAGTATTCTACTTGGCTACGCCGAACGGATACAAGAGGCTGTTGAGGACGAGTCGTTAGAAGACGAAATCGATACCATACTCGAAGTAGCAACTGGGGTAGGTGATCTAAGCGATTCAATCCAAGAAATTGAATATATTACGGATTCGGATATAACTAAGCGTAGTCAAACAGATCTTCGATCTGTTCTTGAAGATTCTGTGGAAGAGCTACGAGCAAAACATCCAGATGCTGAAATCACAGTTGAGGGACGAGATGATGTTTGTGTGGTTGCAGACAAAGGACTCACTTATGCAATTGATCACACACTAAGAAACGCCATTGAGCACAACGACAGTGATTCCCCCACTGTCGAAGTGACGATTGAAGAGTCAAGAGATGGGAATGTTGGGTGCGTTCGAGTTGCAGATAACGGCCCGAAAATCCCCGAGATGGAGATTGACTCAATCGATGAAGAGACCGAGCACTCTAGCACCTATCATGGCTCAGGCGTTGGACTGTGGGTGATGAAGTGGTGTATCGAATCACTCGGCGGAAGTCTGACGTTTGGGCAGAATACGCCACGCGGAAACATAGTCTCGCTTTCCATCCCACTGTATGAGGAGTGGAATTAGGATCGATGTTATATTTTTATCCCCAGGTCTACTGATAGATCAATTCATTATAAATAGACGAGCGCACACGGTATTCTTTTCAGTTGTTTCGGGTTGAAACGGTCGGAGAAAAATAACCCAGACGCAATCAGGAAAACTGTGCGGTAATATCCGTCGAAGAGATCATGCCAACGTAATCGCCGCGTTCGACGACTGGCAGGTGGTTGATCCCGAAGTTGGTCATCATCGCTGCGGCTTCCTCAACCTGTAGTTCAGGTGGAACTGTCTCGACCGATTCAGTCATCAGGTCCGTGACATCGAGGTCTGATGCGTCTTCCCCCGCTGCAACGGCATCGAGAATGTCCGTGCTGGTGATAATCGATGGCGTGCTCGTCGTGACGATCAGCGCACTGATATCGTCATCGCGCATCTTTGTTGCTGCGTCACTGACCGTTGCATTCCGTGAAATTGTCTCGACAGGCGAGGACATGATATCTTGCACCCGGGTCTGTTGTTTTGTACTCATATACCACTACTCCACGCCCCGGGGTCTTGATGTTTATTACTTCGAGCAAATTTGACAAGCAAGAATGAACAATGCGACACTGAATTATTCCTAACCGGGATTCAAGTGTGGTTTTTATAACTTTTCGACGACAACCGACTGATCGGTCACGAACCGACGGACACGGCGTTCGAAGGGGCCCGTTCCGGGCCACTCCACCTGCAGGCCAAGGCGTGTTGGCTCTCCAATGTACGTTTCGACGGTTCCGCCATCTTTCGTCGGTACTTCGATCCGGATATACAGCCCCTGCTCGACTCCTTCGTAGCGGTCGAGCGGTTCGATATCGGGGACCGCGAGAATCCGCCCCTCGACACGACCGCCGGGAAGCAACGTCGGATACGCGCCATCGACGCGGTGAAGCCCGTCAAGGACGGCACGACCGCGAGACTCGACGCTTTCGAGAATCTGTGCTGCCGTCTCGCGGTCAGTCAGTGTGCCGTAAACAAAAATGTCCACAACTAGCGAAACTATCGTTCGTCGATTGGTTCGAGCTTACGGTCCTCTGGACCGATGTAGCGGCCGCGTGGGCGAATCAGGCGGTTGTCTTCCTGATATTCGAGCACGTGTGCGAGCCAGCCACCGCTGCGTGCCATCGCAAAGATTGGCGTGTACATATCGATTGGAATGCCAAGCTGGTAGTAGACTGCGCCGGAGTAGTAATCGACATTCGGTGCGATGCCTTTCTCGGGCAGGTTCTTCTCGCCGTCGAGGTACTCCTCGATGGTTGCGGTGTATTTGAGCCACTTGCCTTCACCGGAATCCTCGGAGAGGTCTTCGAGTTTGGCTTCCAGAATCTTCGCGCGTGGGTCTTTGACGTTGTAGACGCGATGGCCCCAGCCAGGGATGCGTCGACCCTTTTCGGTCTGTTCTTTGACCCATTCGAGTGGGTCCTGTCCGCTTTCATCGAGTTCCAGCAGCGTCTCGATGACGTCCTGGTTTGCACCACCGTGAAGCGGCCCCGAAAGCGCGCCGATGCCAGCAGTCAGGGAGCTGTACATATCGGCATACGTCGAGCCGACCACCATCGCAGTAAAAGTCGAGGCGTTGAGACCGTGATCGGCATGCAAGGTGAGTGCCATATCGAAAGTCTCCTCGGCGACCTCGGTTGGCTCTTCCCCGGTCAGCATGTAGAGGAAGTTACCGGCATAGGAGAGGTCAGCTTTTGGATCGAGTGGCTCCTCGCCGCGGCGCAGTCGATCGTAGGCAGCGAGAACGGTGGGTGTTTTCGCCACGATGCGTCGGCCTTTCCGCCGGGCTGCATCGAGGTCTTTCGGATCTGCGTCGGCTTCCGGCTCGGCTGCTGAAAGCATCGAGACGCCTGTCCGCAGCGCTGCCATTGGCCGTTCATCGGCTTCGGCAAGCGTTTCGAGCGTCGAAATCACACCGTCGTCGATTGCCTGCTCGTCGGTCAGCGCGTCGGTAAACTCTGCAAGCTCCTCACTGTCCGGAAGCTCCCCGTTCCAGAGCAGATACAGCACTTCCTCGAAGCTCGCACCGCGCGCGAGGTCTTCGATATCGTATCCGCGGTACACGAGCTTCCCAGCGTCACCGTCGATGTAACTAAGTGACGACTCGGCAACAAGCACGCCTTCCAAGCCCTTCTTGAGTTGATCGGACATTATACCAGTACTTTCCCATCGTATGGGATAAATCATTATCTTTCGGATCGACGGCCGACCGGTCTGTCGGCTGGATCGCACAATGGGCAGATACATGTCCACCAAGCAGCCCAAAACTGTCGGAACTGTTCCTGCTTTCGGGAATCAAGCCACTGTTCGTTCAATTTCCAACGGCGGCTACTGTCGCGGGACGCGGTGATTTCGAGACGCCTGCCACCGAACGGAGACCGAACTGCTAAAGAACGTGGAACTGCCGATTACGAGTAATGACGAGTCTGGGCACGGCACGTGCCGCTCCTGGTGAGATAGACACGGGGAGGTTGACAGTGGGTGAAGGACCCGACGGGAACGAGGTTGGCCTGCCAGTCGCGGTCATAAACGGCGCGCGGCGGGGGAAAACCCTCTACATGCAGGCGGCAAGCGACGGCGACGAACTCAACGGCGTCGGCGTCGTCCGCCGTGTCGTTCCACAACTTGATCCCGACGACATTTCGGGGACGATCCTGATCGTCGGCATTGCCAACTACTTCGCCTTCCAGCACGGCAAGCACCGCAATCCGATCGACGATACGAAACTGAACCGGACCTATCCTGGTGATGACAACGGCACGTCGACCGAACGGATCGCTGCAGCGACGTTCGATGCCGCCCGCAGGGCAGATCTGGTTCTTGACCTTCACCAGGGGTCGACCTCGCGAATGATCAACGAAGTTCGGGTTCGGTGTGGCAAACGCCACCGACTCCACGACGAATGTCTCGAACTCGCCAAAGTCTTTGGCTGTGGGCACGTTTTAGATCAGAAAGGACCGGATGGGCAACTCGCGCGCGCGGCACCCGACGAGGGCATCCCAACGGTCGATCCTGAACTCGGCGGGGCAGTTGGTCTCGATGAAGAAAGTGTGCAACTCGGTGTCGAAGGCGTGTTCAACGTGCTCAAATACTACGATTTCCTCTCCGGGAGTGTGAAGCCGGCCACACAGACACGCGCCGGTCGGTTCGAACAGTATGGCTCACCCGCCGGTGGTTTCGTCGATTTCAAAGTCGATCTTGGTGACCGCGTTGATCGAAATCAGACGCTCTTCGAGGTAACAGATGTCTTTGGGACGGTCAAAGCAACTATTTCTGCGGACTCAGCAGGGGTTTTCTGGCGCACCCGCCGCCTGCCACAGGTTGCAAGTGGTGAATATGTCTGCTCTGTGGGCACCGATATCGATACGTTCTGACAACTGTGGCTGCGTCTCTGTACTCGATAGACGCATTGGTTTTTCGACTGTATCCAAAAAACACAAAAATATTTATTCGGAACGTTCAGATATATTGTCATGGTATCTGATCGAACACGCACAGTATTGGTGGCCCTCCTTTTTGCCACGGTGGTCTTGCTTGCAGGCTGTACAACGGCCCTAAACGACGACAGCGGCGATGATCAGGTCAACAACGAGTCTGCTGCGAATGGTGAGGATCCTGCGGGAGACGGTGAGGATGCTGGCGATAGCTCGGGTGCAGGTGAGTACGATGCCGTTGAGGAAAACGTCTCTGCAGAACAGCTACAGACCGATTCGCTCGCTGCGATGGAGGATGTCGAGACGGCGGCAATGAAGACGGAGATGACGATGACAGCAGATTCCCAACAAATTCTCGATATGACGTCTGATGGCGTCGTCGATTACACAGAAGAAAAGATGGAACTCGACGTCACGATGCAACAGGCGGGCATCGGTGAAATGACAGTCCCACAGTATGTCGTCGAAGATACGAATTACATGGAAATCGAAGGGCAGTGGGTGAAAGAAGATGCCAGTGAACAAGAGATCTGGGAAAGTGATGAACTGTCCCAGCAACAGGAGATTCTCGACGGGGCAACTCTCGATGTCGTGGGACAGACAACGGTCGATACACACGATACGTACGTCGTTGAGTCGACACTTGATTCGGGGACGATGAGTGAAATTATGGAAGATGAATTCGACGAGGAGGAAGCCGGACTTCCATCCGATGCAATCGAGGTTTCAGAGACAACGGTGACCCAGTACATCGACATGGATAGTTCACACGTCCGACAGACAGCGATGGAATTCGATATGACGACTGCTGGAGAGACGATGACTGTTGAAATGACGATTAATGCTGGTGAATTCAACGAACCCGTTGACATCGAACTCCCGAATGAAGCAGAAGATGCCACGCCAGCCGAGCAACAAACGGTGTGAAGTACCTCGGCCTGTTTCTTTGTAGACAAAAACACTTGTTTTGTCGCAGGACACACAGCGGTATATGTTATCTACTGTTCCCCGAGGGCCGATTGCGGATGGGATTCCGGCATTCGGGACGTACGCGGGTCGCTGTGAGGAGACAGACTTACAGCTTTCTGCGCGTGGTGTTTCACGGATTCGACAGGCAATAAGCGAAAAACGCTGGCACTGGTTCGGTGCGTTCGATGACCGACTCGCTGTCGGTGGCGCGATTGTCGACGCCGGCCTGTTTGGTACTGCCTTTCTGTGGGTGTTCGACCGACAAGCGAGCGAGTTACTCGCCGATACAGAGGTAGTTGTTCCGGCACCGCTTTTGCATGTTGACACCACGCCAGCAAAGGGGATGGTCGCGCGCATCGATCTGCCACGGCGGCGACTCACCATTGCACGTACCGCAGAGATGATCCGAGTCAACGGCCAGTTCGGCAAGACTCGCCTCTCGTTGCGATTCGACACGACTGGAGATGCCGTGACGGCCATCTGTCCGGTTCTCGACCGCGAGGAAGGGGTGAATGTGACACAGAAAGAAACGGGTGCATCGGTCACGGGGAGCGTTCACCTCGACAGGACCTACCGCTTCGATGGGACGGGCATGGCAGATTACAGCCACGGCTTGCTCTCGCGCACGACCGAGTGGCAGTGGGCAATCGGCAACTGTACCGGGGAGAGCGGTCGACAGATCGGCTTCAATCTCGTTGATGGCTTCAACGGGGGACTCGAAAACGCAGTCTGGATCGACGGCACGCCACAGGCTGTCGAGGATGCAACCTTCGAGATGGGCGATCCCGACTCGAAGGCAGACTGGCATGTCCAGACAGACTGCAACACGGTTGATCTCACACTTTCTGTCGAGGGCTCGCGCAGCCAGGACCTAAATGTTGGAGTTGTCCGCTCGGCGTACCGACAACCACTCGGACGATGGTCCGGGACAATCGACGGTGAAGATGTCGAGGGCGTTGGCGTTGCTGAATATCATCTTGCCAAGTGGTGACTGTGTGATTACCATTCACGTTTTTTGTTAACTACCCCCAAACATTTTTTCTGTCGGACAACAAAGTCTCGGTATGGAATCGAAGCGTCCAGGCAATCCCGCGGCTCGCGAACTCGGGTACTGTCCGTGCTGTGGGTATCTCACACTCTCGAAGTCACAGCCGGGCTCCTACGAGGTCTGTCCGATCTGTCACTGGATGGACGATCCGATCCAGTTTTCCGACGAGGAGTACGTGAGTGATACGAATCACATCTCGCTACGCTCGGCGCGAGACAATTTCGAGGAACTCGGTGCAGCAAGCGAGGGTGTCCGTGATGAGACGCGCGAACCCGAAGGTGAACCGCGCGACCCCAACTGGCCCTACTAATCTTTCATTTCGTCGAGTTTGTCGAGCAACTCCTCTTGTGAGGCGTCAGACTCGAAGGAGACTTCGCCGTCGTGGGTGTGTTCGTGTACGGCCACACCGTCGTTGTCATCAATGTCACCTGTATCGCGGTCCTCTTGCTCACTTTCGTCGTAGCTACCAAAACCCATACAGAGGTACTCCGGGCGTGGCAGGGAAAGCCCCTCCGATTTTTTCTGTGGACCAATATCGTGCGAGGTCTCCCAATCGTAATCAGCGACTGGAACGTGATTCGAAAGGATTCGGAACCGCGACCAAGAACTCAAATCACCGTGAAAGGCATCTCTGCCGTCAGATTTCAAATTCGATGTCCAACTACAGTATTGATACGCGAGACAAAAATGATTGACAAACATTCACTAATTTATCCATATGGTAGTAGTTACACGAACCGAAACCAATATAATGAGGAATTTGTAAGCAAGAGTGTGATCTAAGAGATAGAATGTCAGGAAATGTGAATAGAAAACAGGTTTTCACACTGTTCGTTTCGTGCCGGCAACTGGTCGAAACGAGTCTGACAAACCGGAGAGTCACCTAGACAAACATGTCACAAGAACCCATTACAATAGCTGTTCTCGAGAATCGGTCAGGGAAATTCGCCGAACTCGGCACCTCGAAGTGGCAGGCGAGCCGTCTCGCAATCGAAGAACTGAACGAAAGTGGCGGAATTCTCGGCCGCCCCATCGAACTAATCGACCCGGATCCGGAGTCAGACGTAAACCGATATCGGCAACTGGTCACCGACATTCTAAACGAGAAAGATCCCGACGCAATCTGGGCTGGATACGCGTCGTCTGAGAGAGAAGTGGTCCGTCCATTAATAAACGCCCATAGACAGCTCTACTTCTATACAAACCAGTACGAAGGAGGTGTTTGCGACCGGTATACGTTTCCGATGGGAGCGACCGCCCGCCAACAGCTCGGGACTGTACTTCCGTACCTCGTCTCGGAGTACGGCCCGAAAATTTTCACGGTCGCAGCCGACTACAACTTCGGGCATCTGTCCGCTGACTGGGTTGAGATTCTCGCGGCCGAAAACGGTGCCGAGGTGATCGGCAAGGCGTTTGTCCCACTATCACAGACGTCGTTCGAACCGTTAATTGATAAGATCGAGGCTGCCAACCCCGATTTCATCATGTCAATGCTTGTCGGTGACAACCATGCGGAGTTTTTCTGTCAAAAAGCCGGTCGTGGACTCTCGATACCGGTCGGAACCTCAACAGCGATGGCCCAGGCGTTCGAGCACAAACGATACGATCCACCGGCGTTCGCGGACGTCCATACCGGCATCAATTATATGGAGGAGCTCTCGACGCCGGAAAACGAGACCTTCGTCAAGCGTTTTTATGAGACGTTCCCGGATGCGGAATATCTCAATCAGGAGGCACAGAACAATTACGTTTCGATACACCTCTACGCGAAAGCCGTCGAAGCTGCGGGAACAACTGATCAAGAGGCGGTGATAGAACAGCTTCAAAGTGGGCTCGCATTCGACGCACCAGAGGGGACCGTGGCTCTCGATGGGGCGACACACCATATCAACCACACTATGCGGATCGCGCGGGCTGACAAGAACCACGATATCGAATTCTTCGGTGAAAAGCAGGTAGATGAGACATTTCTCTCAGAGACGGTCGGGTGTGACCTCCGGGAGGTTGCCGAGACAACACAGTATAGACCTGCACTATTCCACCAGGAGGGGACGTTTGACAGTATGCACGCCTCGCTGCAAGACCGGATTCAAAACGGACATGAATCAAAGGAATTGCGTGAACAGGTCGAAGAACGCGCTGAAGAATACAGCGAGGCGATGCGTGCTGCTGCAGACGGTGACCTCACGACCCGGATGGCGACAGACGCGGAAAACGAAGCGATGGTAGCAATCGCCAACGAGTTCAATCAGATGATAGCCGAAATGGAGCGAACGCTCGCACGTATAACTGGATTCGCTGACGAAGTCGCAGATGCCTCTGAAGACGTCGCCACTGCAACAGACGACGTCAGGTCGATAAGCGAGTCAGTCGCCAGCTCAACCAACGAGATATCCGACGGGGCCACCGATCAAAACGAATCGCTACAGGTCGTCAACAACGAGATGAGCGAGCTCTCAGCGACAATCGAAGAGGTCGCCGCCACTACCGACGAGGTGGCCAACGTTGCAGCCCAAACCGCAGAAGCCGGGGACCGCGGCCAAGAAGCCGCAACCGATGCGATGGCTGGCATGGGCGAAACGGAACGGAAAGCGGAGGAGGCCGTTACCGCCATCCATACTCTCGAATCAGAGGTGGCTGAAATCGACGTGCTAATCGACCGGATAGCTGAAATTGCCAAGCAGACGAACATCCTCGCGCTCAACGCCAACATCGAAGCCGCCCGCGCTGGCAGTGGGGGCGCTGGCGACGGGTTCGCAGTCGTCGCAAACGAGATCAAAGAGCTCTCTGAAGAGGTGAAACAGGCTGCTGAGTCGGCTGAAAGTCACGTCAGCGCGATCCAAGAGCGGACCGATCGAACGACAACAGAGGTCGAGACGACGAGAAAACGTATCGGAACGGCCTCCAAGCAAGTAACCGAAGCAATCGAGGCGCTGGAAGAGATTGCAGAGTACGCCGACAAAACGAACGAGGGCGTACAGGAGATTTCCGATGCAACTGAAGACCAGGCGAAATTAACTGAGGAAGCAGTCTCGATGATAGAGAAGGTGGCATCCATAAGCGAAGAGACGACGACGGAGGCAGAGTCGGTTGCCGCCACAGCTAATGAGCAGTCGGCGTCGCTGGCAACGGTTTCTGACTCAGCGACCTCACTCTCTGAGCGAGCAATGGAGCTCTCGGAGGCGATGAGTCGCTTCAAGATCGCCGTCGGTCTCGATAACGAATCCATCGACGTATCCGCTACGGCTACACCGAAACG